>ENA-USUG01000752-USUG01000752.1-human-gut-metagenome-genome-assembly--contig:-NODE-752-length-55906-cov-7.097405_pt1 | contig 55906 bp, 53 predicted proteins | sample MGYA00250059_ERZ773394 | MGnify/ENA primary metagenome ERZ773394 (study PRJEB29103, sample SAMN06111957) | human gut metagenome | biome: human gut; feature: ankylosing spondylitis patient; material... | reverse complement strand
TTGTATTTTTATGTATATAATGTGGCCTTTTTTGACAGTTAATGAGTCCAACTCCACCTGTTTCAATAATCTTGCCTACCTGCGTGGTCAGTTCCCATAAACGTGAGACAGCAGAATATCTTCAGGGAATTTTTATGAGTCCTGTTTTCCGGGTGTATACAACTCCGGATATGCTGGGAGTGGAACTGGGTGCTGCGCTGAAAAACGTCATCGCGCTTGCAGCAGGAACAGCAGACGGTCTGGGGTATGGAGATAACACAAAGGCAGCCCTGATCACAAGAGGCATCGCAGAAATTGCCCGCCTGGGAACGAAAATGGGGGCAAAAGCAGAGACTTTCTATGGACTTTCCGGTATCGGAGATCTGATCGTTACCTGCGCAAGTGTCCACAGCAGAAACCGAAAAGCCGGGTATCTGATGGGAAAAGGCTATACCATGGAAGAAGCCATGAAAGAAGTGAAAATGGTAGTGGAAGGTGTTTATTCTGCAAAAGCTGCCAAAGAACTGGCTGAAAAATATGAAGTGGAAATGCCGATCGTTACAGAAGTGAATAAGGTACTGTTTGAAGGCAAATCAGCAGCAGAAGCTGTGATCGATCTGATGGTACGTGACAAAAAAGTGGAAACACCAATGCTGCCGTGGAATGATTAATACAGCAGAAAAACAGGAATAAAAAATAAAAAATAAAAAATAAGAGGTCTGACCGGCCTCTTATTTTTATTCTGGCTAAAATGCAACATCACGTAAATCTTCCGGAATACTTGCACTGCGGTAATTCTGATTCAGGGTATCCAGAAGATCCATATCTTCCTGGTCAATAGAGAAATCAAAAATATCTGCGTTGCTTCGGATACGGTCAGGATGAACGGATTTCGGAATAACGGAAAATCCTTTCTGTACAGCCCAGCGAAGTCCGATCTGAGCAGGAGTTTTACAGTATTTGGTGCCTAATACACAGAATACATCGTGATCCAGATAAGCACCACGTGCAAGCGGAGCATACGCCTGTACCTGGATTCCTCTGCTCTGGCAGTAATCAATCAATTCTTTGTTATAAAATAAAGGGTGACATTCAATCTGGTTGACAGCAGGCACCACATCGGATACTTTGGCAAGTTCCTCGAAATGGCGGATCTCAAAATTGCTGACTCCGATGGAGAGGGCACGTCCGGATTTCTGGATCTCTTCCAGAACTTTCCAGGTGCTCAGATAACATCCGGGAACCGGCCAGTGGATCAGATAAAGATCTACATAATCCAGTTTCAGGCGATCCAGACTGCGCTCGAAGGCTCCGCGGATATCGCCAAGACGCTGTGCTGTGTTCCAGACTTTGGTAGTAACAAAAAGTTCACTTCTGGGAATCCCGCACTGTGCGATCCCGCGTCCTACATTTTCTTCGTTTTTGTAAACAGAAGCAGTGTCGATCAGACGATAGCCATTTTCTACGGCGGATACGATCGCACGTTCGGCTTCATTCTCACCAGTGGCCTTATATACACCAAGCCCCAGAAGAGGCATCTCTCTGTTTGTATTCAGAAAAACGGTATTTTTCAAAACAATTCCTCCAATTCTTCTTATATACTTCACGTCACTTGGTAAAGTATAACATAAAAATGTGAAAGAAGTACAGAGAATTTATTACAAATTTACTACATGGAAAGAGTTAATAAGTGTTAATAAATTAACGTAATAGTTAAACAGTTAACACACATCGTGAAATGAGCCAGATATCAGAGAAAATTTCAGAATTTTTTGGTAATTTTTTATGCTAAACACCTTGCGAAAATGAAGAAAACGATGTATAATATCAATAAATTGATAATTTATTGTCATGAAAACAAGCGCAGATTCTATGGATTTCGCGAGTTTTTCGATAGAAAGGGGCATTTAATCATGCATTTAATCAAAGATGAAAATGGGAATCTTGTCCAGCATGGACACGGACACACCCATGAACATACTCATGAAGATGGCGTGACACATACTCATGAGCATACTCACGGTGAAGGCCATGACCATGGACATACCCATGAAGACCGTGCCTGTGAAACCGGTCACTGTGGTTCCTGTTCTGAGGGAGACTGCAAGAACGAGACACTGGCACTTCTGACATATATGCTTCAGCATAACGAGCACCATGCTCAGGAACTGGATCAGATGGCAGATAATCTTGCAAAGATGGGAATGGATGCAGCATGTAAGACGATCAAGGAAGCTGTTGCAGATTTCCAGAAAGGCAATATGAGACTTGGGCTTGCTTTAACACTTGTTAAAGAAGAAATGAAATAGGAGGCGGCATCACATGTGTTTAGCAACTGTATATAAAGAAAGCGATGATTCTGTTATCTTTAAGAATGTATCCCGCATTGATGTGGACGGAAACAAGCTGATTCTCCGTGATATCATGGGAGACGAGAGAGTAGTTGAAGGAACAATCCTTATGGTTGACCTTGCCAACAGCATTGTGAAACTTAAATGTGACTAATACCTGCAAATGAAGATTCGCCCTGCGGAAAGAATGCGGATCTGTGGCGGATCGGATTTTATATGAATCAAAGGCAGAAATAAATGCCTTGATAATAAATAATAAAAGACGTGGAGGTAGTAACTATGAAATTATCAGAAGCAATGAAAGAGAAAATGCTCCTTTCCTTCGAAGTATTCCCACCTAAGACAGAAAAAGGTATGGAAAACCTTCCTGGAACAATTGAACATCTGATGAAATACAAACCGGAGTACATTTCATGTACATATGGTGCGGGCGGCGGAAACGTTGGTGCAAACCGTGAAGTATGTCAGATGATCAAAAAAGCAGGCACAACACCTGTAACACATTTCACAGTTATCAAAAATACAAAAGAAGGCATCAAAGATCAGCTTCAGCAGTACCTGGATGAAGGCGTAGATCATATGCTTGCACTTCGCGGAGATATTCCGCTTGGTGAGACAACAACATGTGGTGACTTCAATTATGCAACAGACCTTGTTAAATTCGTACGTAACGAATTTGGTGATAAATTCGAGATCGCAGTAGCAGGATCACCGGAAGGACATATCGCATGTCGTTCTCTTGACGCCGATATCGCAGTTCTGAAACAGAAACAGGACAATGGAGCAGACTACATCATGACTCAGCTCTGCTGGGATATGGAACAGTTTAAATACTGGCTGGATGCAATCCGTGAAGCTGGGGTTACAATGCCTGTAGATGTTGGTGTAATGCCGATCCTCGACATGTCTGCCACAATCAATATGGCACTTTCCCGTAACGGCTGTGTAATGGATAGTGAGCTCTGCAGACTCATCTCCAGAAACTGGCTGTTCCCGAACCCATTCGCAGCTAAAGATGCTGATGGCAAACCATTTGATATGTTCTATGATGACAAAGTTAAGAGATTTAAAGAAGAAGGTATCGAATACACAATCAGACAGATCGATGAATATCGTGCAATGGGCGTAGATGGTATCCATCTCTATGCACTGAACAAATGGAAAGACGTATCTGAAATCATCGACAGATCCGGTCTTCGTACATTAGTATAAGATATCAGGTCAGGGGCAAAATATCTTTTGACCTTGACATCATAATAAACACAATTTTAGGAGGCACCTGGTTTTATGGCACACGTGATTGCTGTCGCAGGAAAAGGCGGCGTAGGAAAAACAACATTATGCGGAATGCTGATCCAGTATCTGTGTGAACAGGGAAAAGGACCGATTCTTGCGGTAGATGCTGATGCAAATTCAAATCTCAATGAAGTACTTGGAGTAAAGGTAGAGACAACTCTTGGCGATGTACGTGAAGAAATCGCCCGTGCAGAACTTGCAAAAGAGAATCCGATCCCTGCCGGAGTATCCAAGGCGGATTATGCGGAAATGCGTTTTGAAGATGCACTGGTTGAGGATGATGATTTTGATCTTCTTGTAATGGGAAGAACTCAGGGAAAAGGCTGTTACTGTTATGTGAACGGACTTCTTCAGACTCAGCTCGCAAAATATCAGAATAATTATCCGTACTTTGTCGTAGACAATGAGGCTGGAATGGAACATATCAGCAGAGGCGTTCTTCCGAGCATGCAGACTGCAATTTTAGTCAGTGACTGCTCCAGAAGAGGAATTCAGGCGGTTGGCAGAATTGCGGAACTGATCAAAGAATGCGATATGCATCCGGATACAGTAGGACTGATCGTAAACAGAGCTCCGAAAGGGGAACTGAACGACGGAATCAAAGAAGAGATTGCCAATCAGGGCCTGACACTTCTGGGTGTGGTTCCTCAGGACGAAACCGTTTATGAATATGACTGTGAGGGACGTCCGACAAGCACACTTCCGGAAGATAACCCGGTCAAGGTTGCACTTCGTGCGATTGTTGACAAGTTAAATTTATAAGGTACACCCCTTACCGGAGACAAATCCGGTAAGGGACCAGCTCTCCGGCGGCCAGAAGCAGAGAATCGCGATTGTGCGTTCCCTCATGATGGACCCCGAGGTCATGCTCTTTGACGAGCCGACAAGCGCCCTCGACCCCGAGATGATCGGAGAGGTCCTCGACGTGATGAAGGCGCTGGCGGCCGACGGTATGACGATGATCGTCGTGACCCATGAGATGCGCTTTGCCCGCGAGGTCGCGGCCAGAACCATCTTCCTCGCCGACGGCAAAATCGAAGAGGACAAGCCGTCCCACGAGCTCTTCGACAACCCCGAGAGCCCGCGTCTTGTCTCATTCTTGCAGAAAGTGCTGTAGGGCAGTGTCTCATCGCGCCCATAAAACTCCAGTACCTGCCGGTTTTTTCCGGTAGGTACTCTTTTATTTGCCTTTGGTGTTAATTTTATGTAAAAACAACAATTTCTCACTTGACACCACATTTCAATTATGTTATTCTGTCATCGAAAATTGATATAGGCAGTGTGAACCAGTTCGCGCTGCCCGGGTCGGATGACAGTTCCGGGAGAGCCCGCTCGCGCGGCGCCGAAGGGGAAAGCAAAAGCTCTCAGGCAGAAGGACCGGAACTCGACGACACTCTGCAAAGTGCATGTACGCACGCCGACGGTGCAACCGGAGCTTTCCGGGAATCTCTCAGGCAGATAACAGAGGCGCAAGGCTTCCAATCGGAGCTTTGCGCCCTTTTTATGCCCTTTTGTAAACCCGACGGGCGCAATACAGCATACCGCCCGTTTTGAAATATGATGTGGAGGAAACTATCATGGAAAAGAAAACACCCTTATACGATTCGCACGTCGCCCTTGGCGCAAAGATGGTAGAATTCGGCGGCTTCCTGATGCCCGTGCAGTACCCGTCGGGCATTCTGGCCGAGCACATGGCCGTTCGCGAGAAGGCCGGCCTTTTTGACGTGTCGCACATGGGAGAGCTCGTCTTCCACGGTGAGGACGCTCTTGCAAACATCCAGCACCTCGTCACCACCGACATCTCCAAAATGCAGAACGGCGACATGCGCTACGGCATGTTCTGCAACGACGAAGGCGGCGTGGTCGATGATCTGATCGTCTACCGCATGGAAGCCGACGACTACCTCATCGTCGTCAACGCCGGCAACCGTGATAAGGACGCGGCATGGGTGGAGGCGCATCTGTCCGGCCATCCCGGCTACCACGACGCGGGCAACGAGTTCGGCCAGATCGCCATCCAGGGTCCCATCTCCAAGGAAATCATGACGAAGCTCTGCGAAGAAAGCGCGCTTCCCGAAAAGTACTACTCCTTCACAAAGGCTACGCTCACCTGGAACGGCCGCAGCGCGGAAACCTATGTCTCCCGCTCGGGCTACACGGGCTCGTTCGGCTACGAAATTCTCTGCAAGGCAGAAGACACCGTCTGGCTGTGGGGCACGCTGCTGGAAGCAGGCAAGGACTTCGGCCTCATCCCCTGCGGTCTCGGCGCGCGCGATACGCTGCGTCTGGAAGCGGCCATGCCGCTCTACGGCCACGAGCTGACCGACAACATCACCCCCAAAATGGCGGGCCTTCCCTGCAAGCTCGACGGCAAGGACTTCATCGGCCATGACGCGCTCGTGAAGCTCGGTGCGCCCGAGGTCAAGCGCGTGGGCCTCAAGGGCGTTGGACGCGGCATCGTGCGCGAGCACTGCGACCTGTATTCCGCCCCGGATGGTGAGAAGATCGGCTGGACCTCCTCCGGCACGTTCGCACCGTATCTCGGCTGCTGCGTCGCGATGGGCTATGTCCCGGTTGAAGACGCGGAGGTCGGCAAGCATGTCTACGCCGACGTGCGCGGCCGCAAGGTCGAGATGGAGATCGTCCCCACCCCGTTCTACAAGCGCTGAACCGAAATTTTGCAATTTCTTCCTCTTATTTTGTTTGATTATAACAAATACCAATGTTTATTTTTGTTTATTTCGTATATTTTCTGTCTTGCGTTTTTCCCGCGAATGGCGTATACTGCCCGCAGAGTGAAAAAAGAAATCAACCAAAAACATACATGGGAGGTTATGTTATGAAACTGCAGAACATTCAAGAGGTAGAAGAATTCCGTAAGGTCGTGCATCAGTGCAAGGGCAGAGTGTACCTTGAGAGTCTGGAGGGCGACATTTTCAACTTGAAGAGCGCCATGAGCGAGTATGTCGCGCTCGGCCGTCTGCTCAGTGAGCAGGGCGACAGCCTCGAGCTCTTTGCCGACAGCAAGGAGGATGAAGCGCTGCTCCTGAACTTCCTTGGAAGACTCGACGAGGAAAACCGCCAGCTGGCCAAATAATTTCGTTCGACTCTCTTTTTCCGGGCTGTGCCGTAGTTGCGGCGCAGCCCGGTTTTTTGCGCAGAATCTCCGGCAGCGTACGATCTGTGCTCCCGCGGAAGACTTCCGGACGGTACGTAGGGGACGATGCGCACATCGTCCCACCCAAACGCTCCGCATGCGCTGCAAAAAATGCCCGCCGGATGGGCTCCATCCGGCGGGCATTCGCCTTTATTCGAGAATCAGGTAGTTTTCATGGAGCTCGGTCACATAGCCGATCTGCGCCGCGTTGGGGATTTCCGCCTGCAACGCCGCAAGGCAGTCCTTCGCATCCTTTTCCGCAACGGCGATGAGCAGGCCGCCGCTTGTCTGCGGGTCATAGAAAACGTCCTCAAGCGCGCGGGGAATATCGCACTTTTTGAGAATCCCCTTCTCCACGTACGTCCGGTTGCGGTACGCGCCCGCGGGAATAAATCCCATGTCGGCAAACTCCAAAGCCTCCATGTGGAACGGAACGCTGAGGCTGTCGATATGCAGGCTCATACCGCTGCCCTGCGCCATCTCGAAGCTGTGCCCCATGAGGGAAAAGCCCGTCACGTCGGTGCAGCTGTGGACCGTAAAGCGGAGCATGATATCGCGCGCGGTCTTGTTGAGCGTCGCCATCTGCTTATAAATCGCGTGCATCGTCTCGGGCTTTACCAAATCCGCCTTTGCCGCCGTCGTGAGAACGCCGACGCCGAGGGGCTTCGTGAGAATCAGAACGTCCCCCGGCTTCGCGCCGGAATTGGTGAGCACCCTTTTAGGATGCACAAAGCCCGTGACCGCCAGACCGTAAATTGGCTCCGCGCCGTGGATGGTGTGGCCGCCCGTGATGATCGCGCCCGCCTCATAGGCCTTGTCATAGCCGCCGCGCAGAATCTCACGCACCGTTTTGTCGTCCATCGAGTCCGCCAGACACATGATATTGAGCGCCAGCTTCGGCTCGCCGCCCATCGCGTACACATCGCTCAGCGCGTTCGTTGCGGCGATCTGGCCGTACAGGAACGGGTCATCGACGATCGGTGGGAAAAAGTCCGTCGTCTGGACGATGGCTGTGTCGTCCGATAGCACATACACGCTCGCGTCATCGCTCTTATCGTAGCCGACGATGAGGCGCGGGTCCGTGTGCGTGCGGAAGCCGTCCAGCATCTTGACGAGCGTTCCCGCGCCGACCTTTGCCCCGCAGCCCGCGCAGGAGGCGAGCTTTGTCAGTTTCACATCAGGTTCCATGTGCACGCTCCTCGCTGTTGTAGATTAATACGTATCCATCCTCCCGCACCTCGGCGATCCGGTCGACCTCTTCCACGCACACGCCGGTGGGCGCGACGTAGCCGCCCTCGCAGCGCACGCAGGTTCCGCAGGAGCTGGAAAGCGTGCGCGGCACCGGCATGGTCTTTGCCGCGTAGCCCGCCTGCTCGCAGAGCTTTTTATAGCGGATAGCGCCGAAATGGGAAAAGAACGTGGCAATGTAGGTCATGATTATTTTTTGAGAGACAGGGTGTACTCGCCGCCGTTTTCGCTGACGGTGACGCTGTAGCCCTCGTGCTCTGCGTAGCGGGTCACATTTTCCTTCGATGCGGCGTTATCAACCAGAACGGTATACGCCGCGTCCTTTTTCATCATCGCCTTGCGGAGCATGATGACGGGCTCCGGGCAGGAATAGCCTCTTGCATCAACAGTTGTCATTTCGCATTCTCCTTTTTGAACGTATTGACGCCGGCAATTACCAGCGCAGCAACCAGACCGATGATCACAGCGGCCTTACCGTTTGCCGTCGGGCCCTTTGCGGAGGACGCGAGGCCAAAATTGTGGCAGAAAGCCGCGCCCGCGAGAAGGCCGAACACCGTCACGGCGCTGTCGCTGCTTCCCTCGCCGGAGAGGATCAGCTGACGCAGCGGGCAGCCGCCCAGCAGCACGCAGGCAAAGCCCGTGAGCATCATGCCGAGGAAGTTCCAGAGACCGTCCGTGTGCGCAATCGGCTGGTCGGCAAAACCGAGATGGAAGTAGCTCGTGCCGGTGGTGCCGCCGAGAATGAGGTTGCAGCAAGCAGCGCCAACCAGAATCGCCGCAAAGCCGAGAATGAGCTTCGTCTCTTTAAAAAGAACGAGGTCCCGGATGCCGCCGACCATGCAAAGCCGCGTTCTCTGCGCCAATGCGCCGACGACGAGCCCCGCGATCAGGCTGATAAGAATGGGCGCGTGCATCGCGCCGGGGCCATTTCCGGCTTCTGTAAAGTGGATGAATGCCGGGGCCACAAGCAGCAGCGCCAGAACTGCGAGCGTCAGGACGGGGAACACGCCGCCCTCCGCCTTCGTGAGCGCATAGCTCCGCTTGAGGGAGTAGCCCTTATTGAGAAAGAACACGCCGACCAAGATACCGCAGGCAAAGCCGGCCAGGCCAAGAAGCGCGTTGAGGTCGCCGCCCGCGAGTCTGAGGATCATGCGGAACGGGCAGCCGAGGAACATGAGGCTTCCGATCATCACGAATATTCCGAGCACAAAACGGGTGACCGGCGCACTGCCGCCGCGCGGGGAAAATTCCTTCCTGACAAGCGCCATCAGAAAGCTGCCGAAGACCAGACCGATGATCTCGGGCCGGATGTACTGCACAGCCTCCGCCGAGTGAAGGCCCAGCGCGCCCGCCGTGTCGCGCAGGAAGCAGGCCACGCAGAATCCCATGTTCTTGGGATTCCCGAACAGCACCAGCAGCGACGCGATCACGCCGATGACGAGACCGGCGAAAATCATGTTGCGTTTTTCGTTTTTGAGCGTCATAGGAAACTCTCCTTCTTTCTTTTCGTTGCTCTTTCATAAGAATATCGGTTGCCGAAAAATCGCCCGAACCGCGTTCGGGATCGTCCAACTGTATTTATTGTAAAAGATCGCCGGAAGAAAGTCCAATCACCTTTTCTGATAGCTGTTTTCAATTTATCGGTTTCCTTGATAAAACTTCGCGATTGTCGAATAAGCGGTTTTTCCGCTTGATTTATTTGCATTCTTGATAAATGGTTGGTACAATCAAGAAAACAAAGGAGGGATTCGTATGCCGTCCGTCTATCTCGACAACGCCAGCACCAGCTTTCCGAAACCCGCGTGCGTGCCGGAGGCCGTCTATCGGTATATGACCGCCTGCGGCAGCAATGTCTCACGCGGGGGCTATCAGGTTGCCTACAGCGCAGAAGAGCTCGTCTTCGAGACGCGGCAGCAGCTCTGTGCGCTGTTTCATGGCGAGGACGCGCGCTGCGTGGCCTTTACGCCGAACATCACCACGAGTCTCAATATCCTGCTCAAAGGATTTCTCCATCCGGGCGACCACGTGCTGGTGTCTTCCATGGAGCACAACGCCGTCATGCGCCCGCTGCGGCAATTGGAAGCCATCGGCGTGCGCTTTGACCGCATCCCCTGCCGCGCGGACGGAACGCTGGTCTTGGACGCGATGGAGGGTCTCGTGCGCGAGAATACGAAGCTGGTTCTCTGCCTTCACGCAAGCAACGTCTGTGGGACGCTGCTGCCCATCGACGCAATCGGCGCGTTCTGCCACCGCCACGGCCTTCGCTTCTTTTTAGACAGCGCACAGACCGCGGGCGTTTTTCCGATCGACATGCAGGAAAACTGCATCGACGCCGTCGCCTTCACGGGACACAAGAGCCTCATGGGCCCGCAGGGCACGGGCGGGATCATTCTGCGGGAAGACCTCGCGGGGCTTCTTACGCCTCTTCTTGCAGGCGGAACCGGCAGCATGAGCCACACCGAGTTCATGCCGGACTTTCTCCCCGACCGCTTGGAGCCCGGCACGATGAACCTCCCCGGTCTTGCGGGACTTCACGCCGCCCTCGCCTTCTTGCAGGAAACGGGGCTGGATATCGTCCGCGCGCACGAGCTGGCGCTTACAAAGCACTTTTTGGACGGTCTCGCGCCGATGCAGGCCGAAAACCGCATCAAAATTTTCGGCCTGCCCGGAATCGAAGGCCGCGCGGGCGTTGTTTCCATCCAGCCGGTACATCAGGACCCGGCGGAGGTCTCAGCCAGCCTGGACGAGCGCTTCGGCATTGCCACCCGCGTGGGGCTCCACTGCGCGCCCGCCGCGCATCAAACGCTTGGAACCTTCCCCACCGGCACGATCCGCTTCTCGTTCGGCTTTTTCAATACGGAAGCCGACGCAGATTACGCGCTTTCCGCCCTCGATACGCTTACAAAGGAGGCTCTCCATGGATTTTAAGCAGCTTCGCTCGTTTGTGGCCGTGGCCGACTGCGGCAGCTTCACACAGGCCGCCGCGAAGCTCTATGCCTCTCAGCCCACCGTCAGCGCCCACATCCGGCAGCTGGAAGACGAGCTCCACGAGACGCTCTTTCTGCGCACGACGAAGAGCCTTGCCATCACCCCGCGCGGCCGCGAGCTCTACGACTACGCCGTGCACGTGCTTGATTTGCAGGAGCAGCTGATGCGCGCGTGGGCGCAGGACGAGCGCACCATCCGTCTCGGCGCGTCGACGATTCCCTCGAGCTGCATTCTGCCCGAGGTTCTGCCCGCGTTTCGCGCGCAGCACCCGGAGGCCGTGTTTTCGATTTTGCAAAGCGACAGCGACGGCGTTTTGCAGCAGCTTCGCGCGGGCCGCTTTGAACTCGGCTTCACAGGCGCGAAGGAGGAGGCGCAGGACGTGGTGTTTTCCCCGTTTTTTACCGACCGTATGGTGCTCATCACGCCGAATACTCCGCGTTACCAGCGGCTTTTGAAGGAAAAAATGCCTGTTCCGGCGCTTTTGGCGCAAGAGCCGCTTTTGCTTCGAGAGACGGGCAGCGGCAGCCAGAAATGCGCGGACGCGTTTTTGGAGGAAGCCGGGTTAGATCTCTCCACGCTTCGCGTCGCCGCCCGACTCAACGACCAGCAGAGCATCAAAAATTTAGTCGCCGCCGGGCTCGGCATTTCGATCATCTCCGGAAAGGCCGCGCAGGACGACTGCGAACGCGGGCGGCTTCTCTCGTTCCCGCTCCCGGGAAAAAGCGCGGGGCGGAGCTTGTATCTCGTCTGGCGCAAATCCGGCGCGCTCCATCCCCAGACGCTCGCCTTCATCGAATTTGTCCGGAACTTCTACGAAAACACCTGAATATAGAAACGAAGCCCCGATGCAATCACACGGCTGCATCAGGGCTTTTTGTAATCTGTTACATCGAAATCAGGCCAAACGCGTTTGCGATGGAGCTGATGAGGATAATGGCCGCGAAGAACGGGCAGAGGAAGCGGATCATGGCATTAAAGACCTTTCTTCTGCGGAACGGGCGCCCGTCCAGCGTGACCTCCTGCGCAATGCGGTCAACACCGATGACGCGCGAGACGAGGATGCAGCTGGCGATGGCCGCGATGGGCATCATGACGGAGTTCGTCAAAAAATCAAAGAAGTCCAAAAACTGCATGCCGAGAATCGTGACGTTCGCGAGCGGTCCGTAGCCGAGGCTCGATAAGCTCCCCAGCAGCACCATGGAAACGCCGATCATCGAGGTGGATTTGTTGCGGCTCCAGCCGAGCTCGTCCTGCAAGGTGGACACCGCACTCTCTGTCAACGCAATGGAGCTCGTCAGCGCGGCAAAGAGCACCAGCACAAAAAACGCGATGCCGATCACCGTGCCAAGACCCATGGAGTCAAAGACCTTGGGGATGGTGATGAACATCAGCGCAGGCCCCGCCTTGAGCGCCGAAGGGTCGCCGCTGGAGAACGCGAAGACCGCCGGGATGATCATCAGGCCCGCCATGATGGCGATGGCGGTATCAAAGACTTCGACGTTCCGGGTTGAGTCTTCAATGGACACCTCTTTTTTCATGTAGGAGCCAAACGTGATGAGAATGCCCATGGCGATGGACAGAGAATAGAACATCTGCCCCATTGCGGTGACCACCGTCATCCACGAAAAGTTCTTGACATTCGGCACGAGGAAGTACTTCACGCCCTCCAGCGCGCCGGGACGCGTGACAGAGTAGACGCTGATGACGAGCGAGAGCACCACGAGAATGGGCATCATGATCTTAGACACCCGCTCAATGCCGTTTTCCACACCCGCAAAAATAATGGCCAGCGTCATGGCCGCGAAAATCAGAAAGCAGAGCTCTGAAGAAAGACCGTTGGAAATAAAGCTTGAAAAATAGCCGTCAGCAGCGACCAGATGTCCCTGCCCCAGCACATATTCCGCCAGATATTTGATGACCCAGCCGCCAATGACGGAGTAATAGGGCACGATCAGGATCGGAATGATCGCGTTGATCCAGCCGCCGAAGCGCATAGCCGGTTTGTTTCCAAAGGACTTGTACGCACCGACCGGGCTTTTTCCGGTCATGCGGCCAATGGAGGTCTCGGCCACGATCATCGTATAGCCGAAGGTCATCGCCAGAATAATGTAGATGAGCAGGAAAATACCGCCGCCGTATTTCGCGGCCAGATAGGGAAAGCGCCAGATGTTCCCCAAACCGACGGACGCGCCCGCCGCGGAGAGAACAAATCCGATCTTCCCGGAAAAGGAACTCCTCTTGTGCTCGCTGTGATTCATGAATATCTCCTCTCTTTTTGCCATGTGCAAACGCAGTGAGTATATCACAGAATCCGTCCAAAAACAATCCCAAATGGAGCCGCCGCTCCTATGGATTTTCGCATTTTCTGGGACGCTCGTAGGGGCGGACGACTCTGTCCGCCCGGCAAAATATGCTTCCGAAACGCGAAACCCATCGGCGAATCCGAGGGTTCCCAAGGGCGGACAGAGTCGTCCACCCCTACGAACCGTCCGTGAGGCCGACGCATTTTGCGGAAAAATCTTCCCAGTTCAGGGGATGATGCGCGAGGGCTTCTGGTAGCGCTCCTGCTCGGAGAAGACGCAGCCGCAGTATTTCTGGATGTAGAACCCCAGCTCGCGCGCCCGGGTCTGGCCGTCGCGGAAGAGGGGGCGGAAGTCCTGATAGTAAAACTGCACGCCGTATGCCTCACCCGCCCGGTAGGCGACGTCCCGCATGAGCTCATGCTGCTGGTAGGGGCTGATAAAAAGGGACGAGGTGAACGCGTCGAAGCCGCCTTCTTTCGCCATCCGCGCCGCCTCAAAGAGCCGCATCTCATAGCACTTGACGCAGCGCCCGGCGATATCGTCCGCAACCGCGCGGACAAAGGGGCGCAGGCCGTAGTCATCGCGCACAAGAAGGGGGAGCTTGATTGTCTTTGCATACTCCTGCAGGCAGTTGCGGCGCGCGCGGTATTCGGTGAAGGGATGGATGTTCGGATTGTACCAGTAGCCGGTCAGATCGATCCCGTCGGCACGCAGCACGTCGATCGGCAGATTTGCGCACGGCGCGCAGCAGATGTGCATCAAAAGCTTCATAGTCTCGCCTCAACCTGATTTTTCGAATTTGCTATAGTATAGCACGGCGGCGCGTCCTTGTACAGAACCCGTTCAGCATCCGCGAAAACAAACAAATTTTTAGCGCGGATACAAAAATAGTATGGACAAATGCACCAAATCGGAGTATAATTTGTGCTAATACCAGAAAGAAGCTGTGCTTAACGCAGCGAAGCAGAAGCAACCGGACATCCGGCGATGATCAGCGCCAGATTATAACGAAGAAAGGATGATTCTCATGGCAGTCACAACCGAAAGCTACGCGGGTAAAATTCAGAGAAAGCTGCTGAAAAAGCAGAAGGTCATCGAGGCCGCCTCCGGCCGCAAGAAGGCTGATCTGGTGCTCAAGAACGCGACGTTTGTCAACGTCTTTTCCAACGAGCTGACGACCTGCGACATCGCCTGCGCCAACGGCCTGATCGTGGGTCTGGGCGAGTATGATGGCGAGGTCGAATACGACATGACGGGCAAGATCGTCTGCCCGGGCTTTATTGACGCGCACATCCATCTGGAATCGAGTTTAGTCAGCCCCAAGGAATTTGTCAGAGCTACGCTGCCGCACGGCACGACGACCGTCATCACCGACCCCCACGAGATCACAAACGTCATGGGAACCGATGGCATCGACTACATGTTCCAGGCGACGGAGGGGCTTCCCATTGATGTGCGGTTCATGCTTCCCTCGTGCGTTCCGGCAACGCCGATGGACGAATCGGGTGCGAATCTTGACTACCGCGCGATCGACTCGTTCTATGACTATCCGAGAGTGCAGGGTCTGGCCGAGATGATGAACGCGTACGGCGTCATCCACAACGATAAAGAGGTCGTCTCCAAGATCGTCGCTGCGCAGGCGCACCACAAGAAGATCGACGGCCACGCGCCGGGCCTGCTCGGAAAAGACCTCGATACTTATATTGCAGCGGGCGTTTACTCCGACCATGAGTGCTCGACGATCGAAGACGCGCTCGAAAAGCTCAAGCGCGGCCAGTTCATCATGATCCGCGAGGGTACGGCAGCAAGAAACCTCGAGGCGTTAGCCGGACTTCTCACCCCGCAGTACGCCGAGCGCTGCATGTTCTGCACGGACGACAAGCACCCGAACGACCTTTTGGAGAAGGGGCACATCGACTACATCTGCCGCGAGGCCATCAACAAGTACGGCGCGGACCCGATCCTGACCGTCAAGGTTGCCTGCCACCACGCGGCGCGCTACTTCCTGCTCAATAACCGCGGCGCGATCGCTCCCGGGTATCTGGCCGACTTCGCGATCATCGACAATTTCAAGAATTTTAACGTCGAAATGGTTTTCAAAAAGGGCGAGCTGTATTATAATGACGGCAAGCTCAAGGAGTTCCCCGCACCCGCAATCGAGGAATATCTGGACGAGCGGGCGCACGACACGTTCCATGTCCGCCACCTGACGGAGGCCGACTTCGAGGACGTACGGCAGCGCGGCGTGATTGGCATGATCCCGGGCGAGATCGTCACGACCGACAACGGCTACGCCGACCATGTAGACTTAGAGAAGGACATCCTGAAAATCGCCGTCGTTGAGCGGCACAAGAACACCGGCCACATCGGTCTTGGCTACATTCAGGGCTACGGCCTCAAGTCCGGCGCGGTCGCCACGTCCATCTCCCACGACTCACACAACATCATCGTCGTCGGCACAAACGCGGCGGATATGGCGTTTGCGGCAAACTACATTGTCGAAAACCACGGCGGCATTGTCGTCGTCAAGGACGGAAAGGTCCTGTCGAGCGTCGTTCTGGAAATCGCGGGCATCATGTCCGACGAACCACTGACCAAAATGAACGAGGAGCTCGAGGCGGCGAAGGACGCAGCGTTCTGCCTCGGTGTGAGCCGCGGCATCGACCCCTTCATGACGCTCAGCTTCATGGCGCTGCCGGTCATCCCGACGCTCCGCATCACCACGCGCGGCGTCATCGACGTGAACACCCAGCAGTACATCTGAGCAAACATCTCCATACACGGACTTTGCGGGCAGGCGGAATACCGTCTGTCCGCTTTTTTCGGAAAGGAAGAGAACCATGACGAACCAGCAGCTCCAACTTATTGAGAACCTGCGCCATGCGCTGCACCAGTGCCCTGAGGTTTCCGGGCGGGAGACACGAACAGAGGCGCTTTTGCAGCAGTTTTTGCGCGCGCACACAACGCTTGAGCTTCTGCCCTGCGGCGAGGGTTTCTATGCGGCGCACCGGGAGAAAAATGCTTCGAAGCCTGCGATTGCCCTGCGCGCAGATTATGACGCGCTGGCAACGTTGGACGGCGGCGCGGCGCATCTTTGCGGGCACGACGGACACGCGGCGAGTCTCTGTGCAGTAGGCCTGATGCTGGAAGGAAAAATCGTGGGCCGGAACGTGTTCCTGCTGTTCCAGCCCGCCGAAGAGACCGGCGCGGGCGCGGCGCCCTGCTGTGAGCTGTTCGAAAAAGAAAGCGTCGCGGAAATTTACGGCGCGCACAACCTCCCGGGCTTTCCGGAGGGCGAGATTTATACCAGACCCGGCACGTTTGCCTGCGCGTCGCGCGGGGTGACGCTCCGGTTTCAGGGCGCGCCGACGCACGCGGCCTACCCGGAGAACGGGAAAAATCCGGCGCTTGCCGTAGGAAAGCTTCTTTGCGCGCTGCCGGAGCTGGCAAGCCCTGTGCATTTTGCGGGCATGACGCTCTGCACGGTCATTGGCGCGGAGCTGGGCGAAAAAGCGTTCGGCGCGGCATGCGCAAAGGCGGAGGTCTGGCTGACGCTGCGGTCAGAACATAATGCGGATCTGGACGCGCTCCGAACGGCCGTTCTTGGCTGTGCGAAGGCGCTGGCGGAGGAAGCGGCGTTAGATTTTTCGTTTGAAGAGCAGGATGTGTTCCCCGCGACGGAAAACACCCCCACGTGCGCCGAAAAGGTGTGTTCCCTCTGCCATGGGAAGACGCTGGAGGCCCCCATGCGCTGGAGCGAGGACTTCGGCCATTACCTCCTGCATATCCCCGGCGCGTTTTTCGGCGTCGGCGCGGGAGAAACCCACGCCCCGCTGCACACGAAAGATTACGAATACCCCGACTGCCTGCTGGAGCCGACCGCAAACGCATTCTGGGCAATGATTCAGGGCGCATAAAGCGTCATATGTACCCCATTGGGTACCACCGGATTCGCATTGGCTTTCCGTAAAATCGGTTCCATTTGCCGGGGCGATGTGGGCATCGCCCCCTACGCAGAACCGAAGAATTTCAGAAATCCTGTAGGGGCGGACAACCCTGTCCGCCCTGAAGAAGTTTCAAATTCGCCGCGCTCTTCCGTAAAAATCGGATTTTTCTGCGGGCGGACAGAGCCGTCCGCCCCTACGAACCTCCCGGAAGGACGCATCCATACATGCAGACAAAAAATCCCTCTGCTTTGCGGCAGAGGGATTTTTGCTTACTTTGCGTATTCGACAGCCTTGGTCTCGCGGATGACGTTGACCTTGATCTGTCCGGGGTATTCGAGCTCGGACTCGATCTTCTTGGCAAGATCATGCGCCAGCAGGACCATGTTGTCCTCGCTGACCTCTTCGGGCTTGACCATGATGCGAACCTCGCGGCCGGCCTGAATGGCATAGGACTTTTCGACGCCCGGGAAGGAGCTGGTGAGCTCTTCGAGCTTTTCGAGCCGGCGGATGTAGTTCTCGACGTTTTCACGGCGCGCACCGGGGCGTGCGGCGGAAATCGCGTCGGCCGCCTGCACAAGACAGGCGATGATGGTCTGCGGCTCCACGTCGCCGTGGTGCGCCTCGATGGCGTTGATGACGACGGGGCTCTCCTTGTACTTCTTTGCAAGCTCCACGCCCAGCTGGACATGGCTGCCTTCCATCTCGTGGTCGACGGCCTTGCCGAGGTCGTGAAGAAGACCCGCGCGCTTGGCAAGCGTCACGTCCACGCCCAGCTCGCTGGCAAGAAGCCCTGCAATGTGGGCGACCTCGATGGAGTGGTTCAGGACGTTCTGGCCATAGGATGTGCGGTATTTCTGGCGGCCGAGGAGCTTGATGATCTCGGGATGCAGGTTGTGAACGCCGGTCTCGAAGCTCGCGCGTTCGCCCTCGACCTTGATCGTGTGGTCGACCTCGCGGCGCGCCTTTTCGACCATATCTTCAATGCGGGTCGGATGGATGCGGCCGTCAGCGATGAGCTTTTCAAGGGCCAGGCGTGCAATTTCGCGGCGCACAGGGTCAAACGACGAGACAGTGATCGCCTCGGGGGTGTCGTCGATGATAAGGTCGACGCCCGTGATCGTTTCGAGGGTGCGAATGTTGCGGCCCTCGCGGCCGATGATGCGGCCCTTCATCTCATCGTTCGGCAGCGGCACAACGGAAACGGTGGCCTCGGCCACATGGTCCGCCGCGCAGCGCTGGATGGCGGTGGTGATGATCTCGCGCGCCAGAGAGTCCGCGTCGTCCTTGAGCTGCTGCTCGATTTCCTTGATCTTGACGGCGGTTTCGTGCCGCACGTCGTCCTCTACACCCTTGAGGATGTAGGCTTTCGCTTCTTCCTGCGTCAGGCCCGAGATCTTTTCCAGCATCTCCATCTGGCTGCGCTTGAGGCTTGCGACCTCTTCCTGCTGCGCCTGGATGTTGGCGGCCTTTTTGGCAAGCTCGTCTTCCTTCTTTTCATGAAGGTCAAGCTTCTTGTCGAGCGATTCTTCCTTCTGCTGGAGACGCCGCTCCTGCTTCTGGAGCTCGCTTCTGCGCTCTTTTACTTCCTTTTCGTACTCGTTCCGCGATTTATGGATTTCTTCCTTTGCTTCGAGCAGCATCTCGCGCTTCTTGCTCTCGCCGCCCTTGATCGACTCGTTGATGATGCGGCGAGCCTCTTCTTCGGCGCTTCCGATTTCCTTCTCCGCGACCTTCTTGCGATAGGTCATGCCGATGAAGAAACAGACCGCGCCAACCACGACCAGTGCGATGCAAAGGATGAGGCTTAACGTATTAAATTCCATAAGTTGCGAGCACACCTCCTTTTCACAGTATTGGGTAATTTCCGGATATCCGGAGCCGAATAAGTCAAACCGCCGAGGGGCTCCCCTGCGCCCGAAGGACGGCTATACGAATTCCAATTATCTATTGTACTGTTTATGGGATACCGTGTCAAGAAAGAATTTAGTTAAATGGAAAAGAGCGCCCCATAGGAGCGCCCTTTGTCTGTGAATATTGCCGAATTTCCGGAGATTCCGCCTTTGAGGTGCGCTGTGTGCCTCCGGGATGTTCGTAGGGGCGGACGACCCTGTCCGCCCTGCAAAACGCACAGCCGAAACGCGAAAATCTTTGGCGAAATCGTACTGCCAAAGGGCGGACAGAGTCGTCCGCCCCTACGCGTTGCTTGAAAAACGAGCGGAATGTTGTCAGTCTTTGCTGGCGGCGTACTCGAGCGTCAGCTCCTGCACGGCCTCGTCAGTGCCTGCGGGGAAGGTGCACACGGTGAGGCAGGTCAGATACGGCGCGGGGTCTTCACCTTTCTCCATCGCGGCGCGGAAGCTGCTTAGATCCTCGCAGGTATACACTGCGCCGGAAAGCCGGTCTTCTCCCAGCATAACGACGGTGCCGTTCTGGAAGTCGAGATAGTAGCGGGGCTCGGGGGCCTGATCGATCGGAACGAGATCCTCAATGCCGAGCACGACCTCGAGCTTCTTGGCGGCCTTGTCTTTCATGTGGTAGGAGATCCAGCCGTCAGATGCTTTCTGATAGACGACAATGTCGCTGCTGGCGAACGAGTAGGCCGGTTCTTCGTAAGATGTTTCGTCTACCCAGCCGGGATCTTCATAATACGTGCCGAGCGTGATATTTGTGACCCCGCCGTTTTCAACCATAATATGCAGATGCACATGACCAGCCTCAAATACGACTGCGCTCAAAGCGCCGTCCGGTCCGTTGTACTGAACCTGCGCGTCCGGGTAAGCGGCAAGCACGTCGTCTGCGCTGCTGCCGTTACGGATGCCGGTGGGTAGCGCCCAGTCGCTGGTGCCGAACGTCATGATTTCGTCCAGAACAAGCCCGTCACCCACGTCGGCAAAACGGAGCAATACATCACAGATATAATCCGGATCATTGCTCAGATTGTACGCCCAGGTCGCATAGCGGTAATCGCCCTTGTCCGTGCAGACATAGAACTCGCCGCGGTCCTCCTTGGGCGCGCCCAGAATCGAGCGCACGTCCGCAGACGGCATGCCGAGCGTCACGGGGCCAAGCTGCGTCTCCAGAAGCGACTGCTGCAAAGCTCGATCCACATTTGCCGCCTCGCCGTTTCCGGCCGCGTCAGACCCGGCGGCGCCGGACTCCCAGTTTTCGGCGGCAGGCTCTTCGGCAGGGGCCTCCTCTGCTTCGGCGGGAGCCTCTTCTACGGCTGCTTCTTCGGTCATCTGCGGCGCTTCGGACTTTGCTTCCGTGGTGGCGGTTGTACTGTCCAGCATCATGCTCGCCGTCTCGGGCGCGGAGCTTTCCGTTTTTGCCCCCAAAAGCGGCAGACGGCTCGCAAGGCCGATCACCAGCACGCAGCATGCAGCCAGCGCCGCCCACTTGATCCATGCGGTTTTGACTATTTGCCGCTCGACCGGCGCGTCGGCACGCTGGATCAGGTCGTCACCCACAAAGCCGATGGCACGGAATAATTTTTCCTGCTGTTCGCGGTTTGTCATACGGCAATGCCCTCCTTCTGCAAAAATGCGCGCAGCTGTTCACGCGTGCGAAAGAGCACCGATTTGACGGTGTTCTCCTTCATCGCGTAGCGGCCTGCGATCTGCGCAATTGACTCGGCGTACCAGTACCGGCGCAAAAACAGGCTGCACTGCTTTTCCGGGATCGTGCGCAGGAAGCGGTCGATGGCCCGGCCAAGCTCGCGCTCGTCCATCGTCTGCTCTACGCCGCCCATCGCGGGCACGCATTCCGAAAGCTCGTCGAGCGCCGCCGGGAAGCTGTCGCCGCCCCGTTTTTCCGCGCGCGCGGCCTTGTAGCGGTCGAGCGATAAGTTGCGCGTGATGCGGCCCAAAAACGCCGAGAGCACCGACGGCCTTTGCGGCGGCATGGCGTTCCACGCGCGCAGCCACGTATCGGCCACGCACTCCTCGCTGTCTTCCAGGCTCTTTAAAATATTGTGGGCAATCGCGCGACAATAGCCGCCGTATTTCGTATCCGTCTCCTGTACGGCCTGCTCCGACCTTGCCCAGTACAGGTCAATGATCTGGGAATCTTCCATAGTGCCCTCCTTTTTCTCTATACCAATTCGGACGAGAAATTTCACGTTTGGTTGCATGGCTTTTCTTTTTTTCAGTATAGCATAGGCAAACGGATTTCGGAATGCTATAATACGGGTAAAATTCAGGAAAGAATCAGGAGCGTATGGTATGGAACTTCGTGTATTGGCGGTGGGAGACGTGGTGGGCGTGTCGGGTCTCAAGCATCTGGAAAAGCATTTGCGGGGCGTAAAGCGGCTCTACGGGGTTGATTTTTGCGTCGTGAACGGCGAGAACGCCAGCGTTGTGGGCTTGACGCCGCAGCAGGCGGACGCGATGTTAGATGCGGGGGCGGACGTGATCACGCTCGGAAACCATACCTGGAACCGGCGTGAAATCTGCCCGTATTTGGATGACAGCCCCTATATCCTGCGGCCGGCAAACTTTCAGCCGAGCCTCCCGGGACGCGGCTGGGGCATTTTTGAGACGAAGGCGGGGCCGGTTGCCGTCGCGAATCTCATTGGCAGGTGCTCGATGGACTTTTCGCCGGACAATCCCTTCCGCGTGGTCGATAAGATCCTCAAGGACGTGGGGGATCTTCCGATTTTCATCGACTTCCACGCCGAGGCCACGAGCGAAAAGCTTGCGATGGGCTACTATCTGGACGGCAAAATTTCCGCCCTCTGGGGCACGCACACGCACGTTCCCACGGCGGACGAGCAGATTCTCCCGCACGGCACGGGCTATCAGACCGATCTCGGCATGACGGGGCCGGTTGTGTCGGTGCTTGGCGTGAAGCCGGAGCAGTCGATCGCGCTCTTCCGGGGAGAGCTTACATCCCGCTATGAGACGGCCCCCGGCCCGTGTAAGCTCTGCGGCGCGGTCTTCACGATCGACACGAAGACGCGGCTTTGCACCAAGGTCGAGCGCGTGACGGTTCTCTGACGGCAATTTGATACTTTTAGACGAAGACGCAGCCTGCGCCTTCGTCTTTTTTGTCGGAACTGTGCCTAGCTTTCCGGACGAAATGTGTTATAATTTAGTCAGCTAAATAATTAGCGTAATAATTCGTTAGTGCATCAGAAAAACCGGCGGCGCGCGCCGCCCATCGAGAAGAAAAGGAGGAAGCTATGAAGAATCTTACCATGAAGCGGGTGCTCGCGGGTGTGCTTGGCGCGGCAACGATGATCGCGTCGTCTCTCACCATGGCCTCGGCCTGCACCACCATCTACGCGGGCGCGAACCGCACACAGGAAGGCACAAAGTTCATCGCGCGCAGCGAGGACTACGGCTCGGACATGAACAAGCTCTGGTTCGTGAGCGAGGCGGGCGCCTACAGCGGAACGTTCCGCGGCTGCCCGGAATACGGTCCCTTTACCTATGAACTCTCGCATCCCAGCTACCGCTTCACGTACTTCAAAAACGACAATGTCTATGACGGTGTCTGCCCCGAGTGCGGCGAGGAGAATGCACAGCACGCCTCCTATACCGAGTTCGGCACGAACGAAAAGGGCGTGTCTGTCTCTGCAACCGAGACGATCTCCGGAACCGATGCAGTTCTGGCCGTTGACCCCTACCGGGACGCGGGCTGGGCGCAGGAAAACGGCAAGCCCGCCGGCATTGAAGAGGGCGATATCCCGACAGTCCTTTTGAGCGAAGCAGCCTCCGCCAGAGAAGCGCTCGATCTGCTGCTCAAGATTTACGACACCTACGGCTGCGCCGACGGCGCGGGACTTTTCATCACCGACCAGCTGGAGAGCTGGTACATTGAAAACTGCTCCGGCACGCAGTATGTGGCCATCAAATTAAATGATGACCTTCTGTTCTTAGAGCCCAACATGGCCATCATCGGAAGCGTCGATCTCGACGATACGGAAAACGTCATCGCCTCCCCGAAGCTCATCGAGACGGCAAAGGCCGCCGGAACGTTCACGGGAGATGAAGTGGAAAACGTCATCAACTTCCGCGCCAGCTACGCGGGCAGGCTCGACAGCGCAGACAAGCGCCTTGTTGAGGGCCTCAACTACTTAAACAGCGCCTATTCCTACGACGCAGAAAAATTGGTTGCAGACAATAGCCGCTTCACGATCTCGAACCTCGACGCATCCGGCGCGATTGTTCCCCTCTACACGAACATTTCCGCCGACCGCACGCTCACCGTCGACGACATCCTGAACTACTACAAGCTCAGCACCATCGCAAAGTCCGGCAATCAGGAAATTGAAATCTTCCAGATCTTCAAGGACCGCCCCATGGAATATGCAACCGTCGGCTGGGTGGCCGTGGGCGATCTTGCCTGCAACGTCTTCGTGCCGTACTACCCGATGCTGATCGACGCCATGTACGAGGGCTATCAGGCGGGCACGCCCGAGGTCCGGTTCACGACCGAAAAGCCCACGGAAGGCCTCTTCTACCCCTACGCGAAACGCTCTTATAACCGCGAGACCGGCGAGGTCACCACGACCGACGGCTACCGCATTCTGCCCGAGGGATGGGAGAAATCGTACTATTGGAGCTTTGAGATTCTCAACGACTATGTGCGCTACTTTGTAAAAGAAGACGGCTCGCCGATGGTGAGCGATGCAGACAAGACGTACATCAAGGCAAAGCTTAACGCTTTGCAGCAGGAATTTTATAAGGACTTTGTCTCCATGAACACCCTGCAGTCGTCCTCCAATGCAAGAAGTCTCGCGACCGAGAACGGCGCTTTCATGGCCAAGGCTGCGCAGAAGACCGCGCAGGAGCTGATCTCTTACGTACAGAGAAGCGGGACGCTCACCCGCGCGGACGCAATTTACACGCTCTGGCTGCAGGAGGGCTCTCCCAAGGCGAAGTCGGCCGCCATGCCGTTTGCGGACGTTGCTTCCGGCGACTACTTCTATGAGGCGGTCCTCTGGGCCGCAGAAAACGGGATCGTTTCCGGTGTTGACGCGAAGACGTTCTCCCCGGATGCCCCCTGCACCCGTGCGCAGGCCGCCGTCATCGCCTACCGCATGGCAAAGAGCCCGGCGGCAGATGCGGAAGGCTACCTGGACGTTGCCGATACCAGTTACTACGCGCAGGCCGCCTCCTGGGCAAAGACCGCTGGCGCTGTCTCCGGCGAAACGTTCGGCCCCAACGCCGCCTGCACAAAAGCCCAGCTGGACGCGTTTGTGACCGCCGCCGCGTAAGAAAAATCCCCGAAGCTCGGAAAAGGCCGCAGGCTTTGCCTGCGGCCGTTGTGCGTGTTTCAAAACAACGTGTGGGAGCCTCCTCTGTCCGGAAAGTCTCCCGCATTGCGTAGGGGTGGGCGACTCTGCCCGCCCGGCAAAATATGCCTCCGAAACGCGCAACACTTCGGCGAATTCGTAGCTGCCCTTGGGCGGACAGGGTCGTCCGCCCCTACAGTTCTTTTGAAAATTTTCCGGGACGTCCGTAGGGGGCGATGCCCACATCGCCCCGGCGGAATGCATTCATTTTTACGGAAATTCCGGGCGAATTCGATAGTACCCAATGGGGCGATGTGGGCATCGACCCCTACGCATTCTCCGGAAGACTTGAAAAATAGCGGCAGACCCTTTGTATGGGGTCTGCCGCTTTGTTATCCTTCGATCAATTTTTGAAGTGCCGGGAACAGGCTGAGGCTTCTGGGCAAAATGCCGTTCATGCAGGCGATGGCCACGCCGTAGTTCGTAAAGGGAATCCCCTGGTCCTGCGCGCACTTCATGCGGTACAGCATCTCCCGCTCGGAGAGCATGCACCCGCCGCAGTGCAGCACGAGGGAAAACTCGCTGAGATCCTCGGGAAATCCCGTGCCGGAGCTGAGCTCGACCAAAATGTCCGCCCCGCTGTAGGTCTTCAGCCATCTGGGAAGCTTCACGGCTCCAATATCCCCGCACTGCCGGTGGTGCGTGCAGCCCTCGGAGATGAGAACCTTGTCGCCATCTCGAAGATGGCGAAGCGCCGACGCGCCGCGAACCGCCGTCTCCAGAAAGCCCTTGCAGCGCGCCATGAGAATCGAAAACGACGTAAGCGGAATGTCCTCCGGGACGATTTTAGAGACGACCGCGAACGCCTGAGAGTCGGTGACGACCATGTCGGGCTTTCTTCCGAGAGAGGCCAAAAGTCCGGACAGCTGCGTCTCCTTGACCACAACGCAGCACGCGTCGCCGTCGAGCACGTCGCGGATCGCCTGCACCTGCGGCAGGATCATGCGCCCTTTTGGAGCGGATTCGTCGATGGGCGTGACGAGCACGACGAGCCCGTCGGGGCTTATGAGGTCGGAAAGAAGCTTTCGTCCGCCATCCTTCGGAGCCAGCGCGCCGAGGCGCTCCTTGAGCTCGAGAATCCCCTCGCCCGTCACGGCACTGACGCACAGGACATCCGCCGGAGCCTTTTCAAAAAGGTCTTTCTTGTTAAACGCCACAACGTGCGGAATGTTCTTTTCGCGGAAGAGCGCGAGAAGCTCTCGGTCGTCTTTTTGCAAACCCTTCGTCCCGTCAACCACCAGAACGGCCACGTCCGTTTTGTTGAGCACCCGCTTCGTGCGCAGCACGCGCTTTTGTCCGAGCTCCTGCTCGTCGTCGTCATAGCCCGGGGTGTCGATGATCACGACGGGGCCCAGCGGCAGAAGCTCCATGGCCTTTTGCACGGGGTCGGTGGTCGTTCCGGGCCGCCCGGACACGACCGCTAAATCCTGCCCGGTAACGGCGTTTACAACGCTCGATTTTCCCGCGTTTCGCAGGCCAAAAAAGCCGATGTGCAGGCGGTTGGCAGATGGGGTATCGTTAAGGCTCATGGCTGCTGCCTCCTAACATAAGATGTATCGCATCAGAAATAGAGCGCGCCCGCGGCGGAGATGGGGGCGAAGATCGTCTCGACCTGCTCGGACGTGAGCGTCACGCCGAAGACGGTCTCGTAGTAGTCGATGGCCTTCTGGGTCACGTCGATATCCTCAAAGCGCGCAGGATAGGTGGTCTTTGCCATCCACAAAAGTGTGATCGGCGTGTCGATGCCGGGCGTGTAGCTGCGGTACATGCCGAGGGGCATTTTGTAGACGCTCTGGTCCTGCACGGCCTGAATGCCGCTCCAATCGTACGTTCCGACGGTGCTATGATAGAGGTCGTCCGGCTGGAAGGTATTGAAGTTCGTCATGAAGATGATATCGGGGTTCCAGTCGTAGACCTGCTCGAGGTTCACGGTGACGGAATTGTCGGTCGTGAGCTCGTTTGCCACGTTTACCGCGCCGATCGCGTCCGCCCACCACTGGCCGAAAAAGCACTGGCCGGAGGTCATGATGGTGCTGTCGTTATACTGGAAGAGGAAGAAGGAACGTGCGCGCTCGGTATCCGGGATATCCTTGACGCGTTCTTGCACCATGGCGTACACATCCTCACTGTAGGACCGGCAGAGCGCCGCCCGGTCATTTTCCGGGAAGATCTGAGACAGGAGGCCGATCCAGTTGTTAAGCGTCTCGATGCAGTTGTACTGCCACTTGTTCGCGGACACCGCAACCGCGCAGAAGCCGGAAGCCGTGAGCTTTTCACCGAGCGCGGGGTTCGACGCGCTGTAGAATACCACATCGGGCGCGAGCTGCATGAGCTCTTCGGTATTGACATCCGTGCCGTTCATGTAGCCGGTCTGGGCGTTCAGAATATCCGGATAGAGCTGGGAGAGGAGGCTATTTTGCGCGGCAGACATGCTCGACGGCGCGATGCCGACCAGCTTTTCCGCCGAGTCGAAGAACACGCACAGAACCGACGGCAGCGGCAGAATGTCGCACACGGCGATGCGCTGCGCGTTTTTGGGGACCTGCACGACGTTGTCGTTGTGGTCGGTGACGGTGATGAAGTCCGCCTCCGGCTCGGTCGTTTCTTTCTCTGCCGGGGCTTCGAGCCCGGCCTGCTCGGTCTGTTCCGTGGGATCAGCCTCCTCTGTTTGTGCGGGCTCTGTGGATGCGTCCGATTGCGCGGGAGCCGCGGGCGCGCAGCCGCTCAGAAGCAGCAGCGCAAGCAGCAGGCAGATGAGAGATTTCAAGTGTTTCATGATGTTTATTCCTTTCCTGTAAGAAATTTTATGAATCTACCAAGTCAGGTATTTGCTTACCGATTAAACACGTTCGGCCAGATTCGGGATCTGCTTACGGTAAATTCTGCCCGAGAACGCCTCGTGGGGAAGTGCATAAAATTCGCTCGTTTTCGGGACGATGGGCCGGTAAAGAGGGTCTGCGATCACGCGTTTCGCGCCCCGGAGCGCTTCCTCGATTTCTTCCTCATCCTCCAATTGCAGATCGCACGCACCGAGCACGCCATCTGGCGCTTCCACGGGGCAGATGACCCGTGCCCCGATCCCGTACCCCACGGCGAGCGCCGCCGCGAGAGATTTTGCCGTCACACTTTCTCCGACAATGACGGTATCTGGCGCATCCGGGGCAAACGTGCCGAGCACATCCGTAGGTACTCCCGTGCGGATGCTTTCCCGCAGCGCATCAAATACATAGGGCGAGAAAGAATCTCCGAACGGCGCGCCAATCACATAGGGCGTTCCGAACTGCGCTTGAAAGTATTTTGCAGCCGGAAGACCGACGGACGAGACGACGAGATTGACCTCCGCTGCGCCCGCTTCGTCGATGGAATCAAAGCAGCTTCCCATTGCAAACACGCTCTGGAGCGTAAAGCCCGCTTCCTCGAGCCTGCGCGCCATGCTCTGCACGCAGCCGTTCACCGAAAAATCCAGCGGCGTCGCGCCCAGAATATTGACGGCGTTTTTCCGCTTCTCGGGCCGGCTTGTGATGAATCGCTCCGCATAGAGCCGCAGCGCCTGCCCCGCGCCCGCAACGTAGGTCCCGATGCCATTACTCGGCACGGCGAAGGACGGAATGTTCGTTCTTCCTTCAACCTCTCGCGCGATGGCGGGCAGGTCGCAGCCCGTGATCATCGGGATCGGCGTTCCGGCCAGCGCGATAAACCGGGGATGCAGCTGCCGCGTCGCGTCGACGATATCTGTGATCAGCTTTTCGTCGTCTCCCATCACAGCCTCGAGTTCAGAAAGGCCGGAAATGTAGACGAGGCTGTCCATATCGTACCACCGGGGCTCGTCATGCGTATTGTAGGTCGAGTTGCAGCCCGACGCGTCGTGCATGACCGTCATGCCGCCGAGCTCAAAAAGCGCCGAGCAGATGCCGGAGACGTCGGCGGTGTAGGTTGAGAGAAAGGCTTGCGTCTGTTTCATAGGCAGCTGTCACACCCCAATCCTTTTTGCTGGATAAAATCGCGCGCGTCCCGCTCGGTTCTGTGCGCTTCCTCCATCAGCTCCGCCAAGCGGCGAAGCCCGTCGAAGCCATACATCCCGCCGCCCTCGACGATGTTCACAAAGTGCCGTGTTCCCGTGAAATACGCAGCCTTCTGGCCGATGGCGAGCGTGGGCGTTTGCGTTTTGCGCGGCAGAACGCGGAGCTTCACCTGCACGGTGGCGTAAAGCGCGATGTCCGGCGCGTGTTCCTGTAACCACCGGAAGTCTTCCTGATCGTCCGCGGCGATGGAGTCGGCGTAGATGCGCGTGACGCGGAAGCCGTGCTCTAATAAGCACCGCGCCAAGCTCATGGGAGCAGGCGTTGCCGTGTAGTCGATGGCGATCTCCGTCTCGCCCAGCATTTCTTTCGCGTGAAGGAGCGCCTGCTCCGCTCGTGCTTCGTCTTCGGACGGGTCATAGCTTGTTCCAAGCGCCTCGCAGAGCATTCGAAGGTTTTTCCGAATGGTTTTTGCCGTATGGCTCAGGGGCAGATACAAAAACGTTCCGCCGAGCCGGTTCGAGAGCGCTTCGCCGCCCGCTCTTGCCGGGGGATTGTAGGCGATGTGAAGTGTCGACGCAGCCATTTTTTGATAATCCTCATACGTCTTGCAGACCGTGATATCGCGCAGCGGCCGCCCGGTTTGACGGATGATTTTCACAAGCTCGGACGTTTCGTCGGTCGGAAAGCAGTTTCCGAGGATATTGACCCCGTCGTCCTGCGCGCGCGGCTTTAAAAGCGAGTATAGCTGCCGCCGCATGAGCTGGTCGGGTGTAAGGCCGCTTTTGCGCATGATGGGGTTCATGTAGCAGTCGGTAAAGTCAACATCCGGGAAGCGCTTTCGAAGCTCCCGGTAGCAGAGCGCAAGGTCGCAGCCCATGAAGTGGTGGATGCAGCTCGTAAAGACGAGCACCGCAGGCGGCAGGCTGGGAAGCCTGTGGAGAATGTCCGTCACGCCCTCGATGAGAAGCGTTTCCATGTCGCCGTCCAGGACGTTGTTTTCCTTAATTGTAATTGTAGAGAACCGGCTCTGCGCGTTCATTTCCGCCGCCGTGAGCACCACGCCGCGCAGGCAGTTTCCCGCGCAGACGTAGATCTGGTGCGCGCCCGGGATCAGCATGCCGATATGGACGATGTTCCACACGCCTCTGGCCGGTGCGCCATATTCCAGCCCTGACACAAACGGAGCTGCCGTTTTCACGTCTCCAAGGCGCACCATTGCGCCGCTCGTATCGTCCGGCGTGATGCGTTTTAACATGGCGCCACCTCACACGCGCGAAGGACCGCATCCGCCAGCGCGCGGTACTTCGCCGCCATCTCGCTCTCCGGGAAGGCCTCAATGACCGTCTTGGAAAGCGCCTCCGCCTGCTGGACGGTCTCGCTGAAATCAAGGCTCCCGACGATCTGAGACGAGATATCGCCCGCGAGCTCACGCACCTTTTCTTCCTCGTTTTTGACGTTCCGGCGGTTGAGGATCAGCCCGCCGAGCGAGGCGTATCCGCGCCCGCGGAAATTTTCAACCGCCATTGCAATATTGGCCGCCGCGTGCAGCGCCATATTTTCCCCCGAGGTCACGATGAAGACCCGGTCGGCATAGCCCGCGCGCATCGGCATGGAAAAGCCGCCGCAGACCACGTCTCCCAGCACGTCGTAAAATACCACGTCCGGCCGGAACGTCTCATACGCGCCCTTTTCCTCCAGCTTCTCGAGCGCCGCGATAATCCCGCGCCCGGCGCAGCCAAGCCCCGGGGTGGGTCCTCCCGCCTCTACGCAGATAACACCGCCGAAACCTTCTTTCGCCATATCGGAAAGCGCAAAATCATTGTTCCGTTCGCGCATCAGCCCCAGCGCCGTCTGCATTTTCGCGCCGTGGGTCAGAAGCGTCGTGGAGTCCGCCTTCGGGTCGCAGCCGATCTGCATCACGCGAAGCCCCTTTTCGCTCAGCGCCGCCGCAAGGTTCGAGACCGTTGTGGATTTTCCGATGCCGCCCTTGCCGTATACCGCGATTTTGATCATTGTGCAATCCTCCCGCCTGTAAAGTCGCCGCGGCCAACCGCGACCGTGTAGCCGATCTCCTGCATCTGCGCGCGAAGCTTAGAGAGGCTGCTTTCCCCGCTGTCTTCCGTGCCGGCCTTGTGGTCGTAAAGAAGGTACTTTTTCCGAACCGCCATCGGAGACAGATTCGGCATCACCACGTTGCACCCGGAAAGAACGCCCTCCTGCCGACCTCTTCCATCCAGCGTCCCAAGCGCTGTCGTCGCTGGAAGGAGCGCGTCCGGAAGCATCAGCCGCACAAGGCTCAGAAGATAGAGCGTCTGCTCCGCGCTTCCGGCGGGAAACTCCCGAAACGGCGTATCCCGGTGCGGCAGAAACGGGCCCATGCCGACCATCTGCGGCCGCAGCTTCGCTAAAAACGCAAAGTCGCGGGCTAAAGTATCTGCCGTCTGATAGGGCGCTCCGATCATCATACCCGCGCCGGTCTGGTAGCCGATTTCCTTCAGGTCAAAAAGACATCGCATCCGGTTCTCGAGCGTCTGCGCAGGCGGATGGAGTTTTCTATAATGCGCGCAGTCCGCCGTCTCGTGGCGGAGCAAATACCGGTCTGCGCCCGCGTCAAAAAACGCCTGATACGCCTGCCGTGATTTTTCTCCAATTGAGAGCGTGATGGCGCAGTCCGGGTAGGATGCCCGGATTCTTCGAACAAGCGCCGTGATTTTTTCGTCGGTCCACCAGCCGTCTTCCCCGCCCTGCAAGACGAACGTGCGGTATCCGAGCCGGTAGCCCTCTTTGCAGCACGTTAAAATTTCGTCCTCCGTCAGCCGGTAGCGCGATAGATCCCGGTTCGAGCGGCGGATGCCGCAGTAATAGCAGTCGTTTTTGCAATAATTCGTAAACTCGATGATCCCGCGAAAAAACACCTGCCGGCCGAACCGCGCCTGCGCCCGCTCGCGGGCAAGATTTCGCGAAAAGAGCCGGTCTTCCTCGCTCGCGTCCTGAATGAGCGCAACCCAGCCCGCGTGGTCGGGAAGATTTCCCTCCGCCAGCGCCAAAATGTGCGCTCTGATGTCCTCCATGGTCCTTCCCCCTTCATCCTTCGCGCCCGATAGACACAGGAATTACATCCTGATAGACCCCCAAGGGCGTCTGCATTTCGCCGATCACGGCGCGCACCCCGAAAAATTCCGAGATTCTGTCTTCGGTCACAACCTCGCATGTTTTCCCGCAGACGCTTTTCCCGCCGCGGCCAAGCAGCAAGGCCTGATTCGCCCTTCGCAGCGCGTGCGCCGGAAAGTGCGTGTTGAAAATGCAGGTGAGGCCGGACTTTGCCAGATCTTCGATGGTGTCCAGCACCAGCAGCTGATTTTTAAAGTCCAAGTTGGACTCCGGCTCGTCGAGCACGAGAACGCCAGGCTGGGAGGCCAATGCCCTTGCGATCAGCACCATCTGCACCTCGCCGCCGCTCAGCTCGCAGCAGCGCCTGACGGAAAGATGCGAAAGCCCGAGGCGCTCGATAGCGGCGCGCGCCTGACGGAAATCCTCTTTCGATGGCGCCGAAAACGCGCCGATGCGGCTGCTTCTTCCAAGCAGGACCATTTCCTCCACCGTGCAAAATAGCGACGTTTGCTTTGCCTGCGGCACATAGGCGACCTTCTGCCAGAGCGCGCGAGCCGGCATGGCGCCGACGTTTTCGCCGTCCAAAAGCGTCTGCCCTTCCTGCCAGTGCAGCAGGTTCAGCATACACTTTAAAAGCGTCGTCTTGCCTGCGCCGTTGGGGCCCAAAATCGCAAGGACATCGCCGCGTTCGGCCTCGAAGCTGATATTCTCCAAAAGCGGCTGCCCCGCGCGATAGGAAAAGCAGCCGTTCTGCACCGAAAGCTTCATAGGCTCCAGCCCCCCTTTTTGCGCACGATCGTGATAAAAATCGGCGCGCCGATGATCGCCGTCAAAATCGAAACCGGGATTTCCGCCGCGCTGATGGTCCTTGCCAGCGTGTCGACCACCATCATAAATACCGCGCCGCAGCTGATTGCCGCCGGAAGCAGCCGCGCATGACTGCTGCCGAAAATCATCCGGCACACATGCGGCACCAGAAGCCCGATCCAGCCGACCTGCCCGCACATCGCGACGCACGAGGCTGTCATCGCCGCGCAGCACACGATGCAAAGCCCACGCAGCCGATGGATATTCGTTCCGAACGTGCGCGCTTCGTCGTCAGAAAGCGGCAATAAATTGAGCTTCCATCGCAGAAGCAGCAGCACAATGCACGAAAGCAAAATCGCGGGCGCACCGAGCCGCAGCGATGCAAAGCTTGCCGCGCTCAGGCTTCCCATGAGCCAGTAGGTGATGGCCGGGAGCTGCGATTCCGTGTCCGCCGTGAATTTGACGAGCGAAACGAGCGCGGAGAATAACGAGCCCATCATGATACCAGACAGAATCATCGACGCGCGCGAGCCGCCTCTTCCCATCAGGCACGTCAGCCCTACCGCCGCAAGGCCAAAGCAAAACGCCGTCAGCTGCACGCCTACAAAGCCAAATCCCAGCAGCAGCGCCAATGCCGCCCCGAAGCTCGCCCCGCTCGCGACCCCCAACGTATCGGGCGTAGCCAGCGGATTTGCGAACATGCTCTGAAACACGCAGCCGGACACGGAAAGTCCCGCCCCAATGAGTGCCGCCAGCAGCACGCGCGGCAGCCGCATCGACCAGAGAACCGTATCCTTCTGCCGCCCGATGTCGTGCCCCCGCAGAGCTGCGATCAGATCCTTGACCGGCACGTTCATCCGGCCGACGCACAGGCAAACAAACGCACACAGAACCGGCGCGGCCAGAAACATCGCCAGCTGCGCGGGACGGAGCTTACCTGGAATTGCGTTTTGTCGCTTCATGCTTCCTCCAAAAAAAGAAACCGTATCCCTGCGGATACGGCTTTGCCCGCCCATGACGCAGCATGGCCGGGGAAATACGCATCGCTTTCGCCGCAATTCGAGAAAAAATTAAAATCTCGGAATTTAAGCGTCAGGGAGCCAAAAATATGTTTGCTTGTTACTCCGCGTAGATTTTGCCGGAGTACATGGTCTTTGCGCTCACACCGGGGAGCCGTCCGAGCTTGCCGGTGAGGGTATTGACCGCATCCTGCGGCGCTTCCATGGCAACGGAGATAATGTTGATGGCGCGTCTGCGGTAGGGAATGCCCATCCGCCCGAGGATGTAGGGCGCAAACTCATGCAGCAGCGCGTTGACCTTCTCCACATCGCTTCCCGCTTCTATAATAATGCTTACAACCGCAACTCTTGTCTCCATATCGCGCCTCCGTTTTGTTCATCATACCACCCGTATCCGGCGCTTGTCAACCGAACAGGAAAATCTTGCGAGATATTCTCAAATTGCGCGGCGGCGCTTGTGCGTTTGTCCAAAGCCGAACGAGCCGCAGAATTTCACTTTTTTGGAAGCAGGCCTAAAAAATGTAACATTTGCATTCAATTTGCACCAAGCTATTCCTAAAAGCTATATAAAATCGGCACTTCTGCACAATTGACAGGCCCTTTCCCTGTGCTATAATGTGGTCGTCTGAAAAAATATAGAATTGTAGCGTCAGGGTGTCCGCCGTTTGGCGGGTGAAAAGGGAATCCGGTGCGAATCCGGAGCGATGCAGTCACTGTGTACGGGAGCGGTCTTGCAGAACCACTGGGAAACCGGGAAGGGCAAGATCGCGAAGACCGAAGTCAGGAGACCTGCCCTGGCGTGGAATCTCAGATCCGCTGTCTACGGGTTGGCCTTCCTGCAAATTTGTAACGCGCCATGGCTTTTCTGCTGCGGCGCGGCAGATGCTATGGTCAAAGAGAACGGCTGCGGATGTCCGTAGCTTTTTCTATTTCTTTCAGAACATTTTCGAAAAGAGGTAACTCCCAAATGAAAAAGCTTCTCGCACTTCTGCTCGCGGCTGTGATGCTGCTGAGCGTGCTCTCTGCCTGCTCGAGCAGCGCGGACGCACCCGCCGACACCCAGCCGGCAGAAACCGAAACCACCGAACCGACCCCCGAAGAGACCACGGAAGAAACCAAGGAAGAAGAGCCCGCCGCGGAAGAGCCCTCGCAGGAGGAGCTCGACCAGGCTGCTGCCGATGAGGTTGCCGCTATGATCGACGCCATCTATGTCCAGACCCGCACCGACGAAACAGACGCCCAGTGCGAAGCCGCGAAGGCCGCGTGGGACGCGCTGACCGATGAACAGAAAGCGCTCGTTGAAGGCGAAGAGGCCAGCCCCGACTACTTTGGTCTCGACACCGGCGACGCATCGAAGGACGATCCCAGAAATCAGGACGAGATCGGCGAAAACGAGCTGCTGGTCGTCTCCTTCGGCACGTCCTTCAACGACAGCCGCGTGGCTGACATCAAGGGCATTGAAGATGCGCTGCAGGAAGCGAACCCCGACTGGTCCGTCCGCCGCGCCTTCACCGCGCAGATCATCATCAACCACATCCAGGCCCGTGACGGCGAAAAGATCGACAACATGGATCAGGCGCTCGAGCGTGCGGTCGCAAACGGCGTGAAGAACCTCGTCGTCCAGCCGACCCACCTGATGCACGGCGCAGAATATGACGAAATGTGCGAAGTGATCGACGCTTACCGCGACAAGTTTGAATCCGTCTCCATCGCAGAGCCGATGCTCGGCGAGGTTGGCTCCGACGCTACCGTCATCAACGCCGACAAGGAAGCCGTCGCCAAGGCCATCACGGCCTCCGCTGTTGCGGACGCGGGCTTTGAGAGCCTCGACGCCGCGAAGGAAGCGGGCACCGCGTTCGTCTTCATGGGCCACGGCACCGCGCACGTCGCGAAGGTCACCTACAGCCAGATGAGCACGCAGATGCAGACGCTCGGCTATGAGAACGTCTTCATCGGCACCGTGGAAGGCGAGCCCGAGGAGACTTCCTGCGAGGCTGTCATCGAAGCTGTCAAGGCTGCTGGTTACACCAACGTTATCCTGCGCCCGCTGATGGTCGTCGCCGGCGACCACGCCAACAACGACATGGCAGGCTCCGAGGACGATTCCTGGAAGACCATGTTTGAAGCCGCCGGCTTCACGGTCGACTGCCAGATCGCAGGTCTCGGTGAGATTGCCGACGTGCAGGCACTCTACATCGCCCACACGAAGGCCGCCATTGACGCGCTGAACGCCTAATCCCATACACCAAAAAACGCGCTCCGGGGCAGAATTCTGTCCCGGAGCCAAGCGCTATCAGGAGGATACCCAAATGAAAAAGCTTTTTGCCCTGATGCTGGCCGTTTTGCTGCTGGCGTCCGTTTTGACCGGCTGCGCGCAGAAGACCGCGGAAGCCGAGCCCGCCGCATCCCAGACAGAAGGAACCGAACAGCCCGTGGAAGAAACCGCAGAAGCACCCGCCGAGGAAACCCCAGCCGAAGAAACGCCCGCTGAGGAGGAAACGGAGGAGCCCGCAGCGCCCGCCCTTCCCGACGGCGTGTATACTGCGGAATTCAATACCGACAGCTCCATGTTCCACGCGAACGAGGCCTGCGACGGTAAGGGAACGCTCACCGTTAAAGATGGCCAGATGACCATCCACGTCAGCCTCGTCTCCAAGACGATTCTGAACCTTTACCCGGGTCTTGCCGAGGACGCGCAGACCGATGGTGCGGAGCTTTTACAGCCCACGACCGACACCGTCACCTATTCCGATGGCCTTTCCGACGAGGTCTACGGCTTCGATATTCCCGTTCCCGCGCTCGATACCGAGTTTGACCTCGCGCTCATCGGCAAAAAGGGCGTGTGGTACGACCACAAGGTCTCCGTCTCGAACCCCGTCCCGATGGAAGACGCGGGCAAAACCGTTTCCGATCTCGGCATTGCTGACGGCACGTATACCGCGGAGGTCGCCTTCTCCGGCGGTTCCGGTAAATCCCATATCGACTCTCCGGTCACGCTGACAATTGCGGACGGCAAGGCTGTCGCGACCGTCGTCTGGAGCAGCAGCAAGTATGATTACATGGTAGTCGGCGGCGAGCGCTGCGATGTTCTTACGACCGAGCCCGGCTCGACGTTTGAAATTCCCGTCGCGGCCTTTGACACTGACCTCACCGTGATCGGCGACACCACCGCCATGAGCACGCCCCATGAAATTGAGTACACGCTGAACTTCTCGTCCGAGAGCCTGACGAGCGCCGGATGAAAAAGCTTTGTCTTATGCTGACGGCGGCGCTCCTGCTGCTTCTTTGCGCCTGTACATCTGAAAAACAAGCGGATTTACAGCCGGAGACGCCGGACATTTCGGAAAGCGCCGTCTCCTGGGACGGCCTGACGTTTGACCGGGAGCTTCCGCTCTCTTACGCCACGCAGTTTTCCGTCAGCTACGCGGGAGACGATTATACCCGCATCACGATCGGAAGCGATCAGGATTTTTTGCTGGTAGAGGAAAACGCCGAGACCCCGGAGCATGTTCCGGAAAGCGTCACCGTTCTGCACCGGCCGCTTTCTCACATCTATCTGGTTGCGTCCGCCGCAATGGACTATTTTGACCATCTAGACGCGGTCGACCGGATTTCCCTCAGTGGCCTCAAAACCGGCGACTGGTACATCGAAAGCGCGAAGGCCGCAATGGAAGCGGGCAGCATGCGCTACGCCGGGAAGTATTCCGCGCCGGACTACGAGGCGATTTTGGAGAGCGGCTGCGACCTTGCCATTGAAAACACGATGATCTACCACACGCCGGAGGTCATCGAGCAGCTGCAGACGACCGGCGTTCCCGTTCTCGTCGAGCGCTCGAGCTATGAATCAAGCCCGCTCGGAAGAATCGAATGGCTCAAGCTCTACGGCGCGCTGGTCGGAAAAGAAGACTTGGCCTGCTCGCAGTATGACGAGCTCCTTGCCGCGCTGTCTCCCATTCTCGATCAGGAGGCAAGCGGTCAAACCGTCGCATTTTTTTACATCAACTCCTCCGGCGCGGTCAATGTCCGAAAATCGGGGGACTACATCGCAAAGGCCATCGCGATGGCGGGCGGGCAGTATGTTTCGTTCGACGAAAGCGGCGAGGAAAACGCGCTGTCCACGATGACGATCCAGATGGAATCGTTCTACGCCTCCGCTGTCGACGCGGATATCATGATCTACAACAGCACCATCGACGGCGAAATCAGAACCATCGACGAACTGCTGACAAAAAGTCCGCTGCTTGCCGACTGCAAGGCTGTACAGGCAGGAACTGTCTGGTGCATCACCAAAAACTTTTATCAGGAATCGCTCGCGCTCGGCGATCTGATTCTTGACGTCCATGCGATTTTGCAGGACAAAGCCGCAGAGAACCTTCATTTTCTGCGGAAGCTGTCATAATTTGCGCAGCCAAAGGAGGAGCAGTATGGAAAAGACCCGAACGATACGCACATGGGGCAGCTTCCTGCTGCTCCTGCTGCTGCTTTTTGTTTTTTTGATCTGGAACATTCTCGCGGGAAGCGTCAAGCTCCCTGTGTCTGAGATATTGGAAATTCTGCGCGGCAGAGGCGACGGCACGCAGAGCCGGATTCTGCTTCAAATCAGGCTCCCGCGCCTGCTTTCCGCGCTTATTTTAGGAGGCGCGCTGTCCGTCTCCGGCTATCTTCTGCAAACATTCTTCCACAACCCCATCGCGGGTCCCTTCGTGCTCGGCATTTCCTCGGGCGCAAAGCTTTGCGTGTCGATCGTCATGATCCTGCTTTTGAGCCGCGGGCTTGTCTCGTCGTCGGCCGTTTTGATTGCGGCGGCCTTTGTGGGTGCAATGGGTTCCATGGGCTTTGTGCTCGCCGTCTCGCAGAAGGTCAAGCGGATGAGCATGCTTGTCATCTGCGGCGTGATGATCGGCTACATCTGCACGGCGGCGACCGATCTTCTTGTCACCTTCGCAGACGACTCCAACATCGTAAACCTTCATAACTGGTCGATGGGCTCGTTTTCCGGCATGAGCTGGGAAAATGTCGGAACCATGGCCATCGTCTGCGGCGCGGCGCTCGTGCTCGTTTTCTTTCTCTCGAAGCCCATCCGCGCCTATCAGCTGGGCGAGGTGTATGCGCAGAACCTTGGCGTTCCCCTCAAGGCCTTCCGCGCGGCGCTCATCCTCCTTTCAAGCGTCCTCTCCGCCTGCGTGACGGCCTTCGCCGGCCCCATCTCCTTTGTCGGCATCGCCGTGCCGCACCTGATGAAGACGCTGTTCCGGTCGGCGGAGCCCCTGATTATGCTTCCGGCCTGCTTTTTGGGCGGCGGCGTATTCTGCCTTTTCTGCGACCTCATCGCGCGCACGGCCTTTGCCCCCACGGAGGTCAGCATCAGCTCCGTCACCGCCATTTTTGGCGCGCCCATCGTCATCTACATGATGATTCACAGAAAGGCGGCGTAAGGATGAACGACTATCTGAAAACAACCGGCCTCAGCGTCGGCTATGACGGCAAGGCCCTCATCCGGGATGTTGCGCTCTCGGTACAGCGCGGCAAAATCGTCACGCTCATCGGCCCGAACGGCTCCGGAAAATCGACGATTCTTAAAACCGTCATCTCGCAGCTGCCCGCCATCGAGGGCGCAGTGTTCCTTGACGGCGAGGACCTGCGCGCGCGCAGCCGGCGGGATACCGCAAAGCGCATGGCGATCGTCATGACCGCCCGCATGGACCCCGAACTCATGACCTGCCGCGATGTTGTCAGCTCCGGCCGGTACCCCTACACCGGAAGGCTCGGCGTTCTGCGCGAGGAGGACAAAAAAATCGTAGAAGACAGTCTTCGCCAGGTCGACGCGCTGGACTTTGCCGATAAACCCTTTCAGGCCATCAGCGACGGCCAGCGGCAGCGGATTCTGCTTGCCCGCGCGCTTTGCCAGCAGCCGGAGCTGATCGTCCTCGACGAGCCGACAAGCTATCTCGACATCCGCTATAAGCTGGAGCTTTTGAGCATTCTCAAGCGCATGGTGCGCGAAAAGAACTTAGCCGTTCTGATGTCTCTTCACGAGCTGGACCTGGCCGCGCGCGTTTCCGATACTGTCGTCTGCGTCGCGGGCGACCGGATCGACAAAATCGGCGCGCCCGAGGAAATTTTTACGCGCGAATACATTGCAAAGCTTTATCATATGGAACCGGGCAAATATGACGCGTGCTTCGACACGCTGGAGTTTGTCCCCTGAGGTGTTTATGAACGATACAAACGGAACGTTTTACGCCGTCGGCGTCGGGCCCGGAGACCCGGAGCTTCTGACGCTGCAGGCGGCGAACATTTTAAAGCGGTGCCCGGTGATTGCCGCTCCGCAGACAAAATCGGGGCAGATGCTGGCGCTGGACATTGCGCGCAGCGCGCTGAATCTTCGGGAGAAGGAAGTCCTGCCGCTTTCCTTCACCATGTCGCGCGAGCCCTCCCTTCGCGAGGAAAGCTACCAGACTGCCGCGCGGCAAATAGAGGCGTTTTTGCAAAAGGGTCTGGACGTGGCGATGGTGAACCTCGGAGACGTGTCCGTTTTTGCCACGGCCTATTATATTCTGGAGCGCATCCGGGAAGATGGCTTTGAGACGCTCATGGCGCCGGGTGTGACAAGCTTTTCCGCTGTGGCCGCAAAACTCGGCTGGAGCCTCACAGAGATGGAAACGCCGCTTCACATCATCCCCGCGAGCGCGGATTTAGACTTGGCGCTCCAATTTCCCGGAACAAAGGTCCTCATGAAATCCGGCTCCGCCATCCATGAAACGGTCCAGGCACTCGAGCGCGCCGGCCTTCTTGATCGCGCGGCGCTGGTCGCCGACTGCGGGCTTCCCACCGAACAGGTATACCGCGATCTGTGCGAGCTTCCGGAGAACCTCAGCTATTTTGCCACCATCATTGTACAAGGAGCGTGACCCTATGACCGCGCAGCTTCCGAGGCTCGTTCTCGCCGGAACCAACAGTGGCTGCGGCAAAACGACCGCCACATGCGCCATTTTGCAGGTGCTTGTGAACCGGGGATGCAGCGTCGCCGCGGCAAAATGCGGTCCGGACTACATTGACCCCATGTTCCACAGCCGGATCATCGGCGCGAAAAGCTCGAATCTCGATCCCTTTTTCTTTGACGACAACATGCTGCGCTACCTGCTCGCGGAAAACAGCTGCGGCTGCGAGCTTGCCGTCATCGAGGGCGTGATGGGCTACTACGACGGGCTCGGGCTTACGAGCACGCGCGCGAGCACCTTCGAGCTTGCCCAAAAGACAGAAAGTCCCGTCGTTCTCGTCGTAAATGCCAGAGGCGCGGCGCTCTCGGTTCTTGCCGCGATCCAGGGCTTTTTGCAGTTCCGGCCGGAAAGCGGCATACAGGGCGTGATCTTAAACGGCTGCACAGCCATGAGCTATGGCGCGCTCTCCAAGGAGCTTGCGCGGCGCTTTTCTATCCGGGCCTGCGGCTATCTGCCGCGTCTTCCGGACTGCGCGCTCGAAAGCCGCCATCTTGGTCTCGTGACCGCGCAGGAGGTGTCAGACCTCAAGGAAAAAATGCAGCGCCTTGCCCGGGCGGCGGAGCAGACGCTCGATTTTGACGCGCTGATGGAAATTGCAAAAAGCGCTCCTCCCCTTTCCTTCGCCCCGCCGGAGCTTCCAAAACCCGGAGCGTCCGTGCGCGTTGGTGTTGCGCGGGACAAGGCGTTCTGCTTTTTCTATGAAGACAGCTTAGCGCTTCTCAGAAAACTCGGCGCGGAGCTTGTTGATTTCAGCCCGCTTACGGGTGAAGCGCTTCCGGAAAGCCTTCAGGGGCTCTATCTTCCGGGCGGCTATCCCGAGCTCTACGCCGAAGCGCTCTCGCAAAACGAAGCCATGCGCGAATCGATTCGCAAAGCCGTCATCGGCGGCCTTCCCTGCATCGCGGAGTGCGGCGGGTTTATGTACCTGACCGAGAAAATCGGCGGCTTCCCGATGGCAGGCGCGCTGAAGGGGGTCTGCTTCGACACGGGGAAGCTCACGCGCTTCGGCTATGTGACGCTCACGGCGCAGAAGGACAATCTTCTCTGCCGCGCAGGCGAGCAGATTCCCGCGCACGAATTTCACCATTGGGATGCAGAAGCTCCCGGAGAAGACTTTCTCGCGGAAAAGCCGTCGGGCAGAAGCTGGCTGTGCGCGCACGCGTCCAAAACGCTCTACGCGGGCTTTCCGCATTTTCATTTTTACGCCAACCCATCGTTTGCCGTCCGGTTTCTGGACGCTTGCAGAAAGGAATCCTGCCATGCTGAAAGACCTCAAGCCCATGGAGATTGAAGCGCGCAGCTTCGAAATCATCACAGAGCTTCTTGGCTCGCGCAAGCTTGACCCCGAAAACGAGCTTGTCATCAAGCGCGCCATTCACACGACCGCGGATTTTGACTACGCGGATAATCTCGTCTTTTCCCCGCACGCTGTGAAAACAGGCATTGAAGCGCTCAAAAGCGGCTGTGATATCGTGACCGATACGCAAATGGCGAAGGCCGGGATCAACAAGACAATTTTGGCCAGCCTCGGCGGCGAAGTGCACTGCTTCATGGCAGACCCTGACGTTGCCCAAGAAGCAAAATCGCGCAGCGTGACGCGGGCGCTTGTGTCGATGGAAAAGGCGGCCTCTCTTCCGAAGCCCTGCATTTTTGCCATCGGAAATGCGCCGACAGCACTTCTTTCCCTCGAGCATCTGATGGAGGAGGGAAAGCTTTCTCCCGCGCTCATCATCGGCGTTCCGGTCGGGTTTGTGAACGTCGTGGAGAGCAAGGAGCTCATCCTCGAGGGCCATCGCGCGCCCTATATCATCGCCCGCGGGCGCAAGGGAGGAAGCAACGTCGCCGCCGCCATCTGCAACGCGATGCTCTATCAGATCAAACGGTAAGATGGAAGAATACATCGTAAAGGACGGCAAAAAGCTCCGCCTCGGCTACACGACCGGCTCATGCGCAGCGGCTGCGGCAAAGGCGGCGGCCTATATGCTTCTGACCGGCCGGAGAAAGGACACCATCGACCTTCTCACGCCGAAAGGGATTCGGCTCCATCTGACGGTCGAGGAGATCAGAATCACATCCGCCGAGGCCTCCTGCGCCATCCGAAAAGACAGCGGAGACGACCCGGACGCGACCCGAGGCACGCTCGTCTTTGCCTGCGTCCGGAAAACGGATGCGCCCGGGGTTTTGACCGACGGCGGCGCGGGCGTCGGCAGAGTCACAAAGCGAGGCCTTGACCAGCCCGTCGGCGCGGCGGCCATCAACTCCGTTCCCCGGCGGATGATCGAGGAAAACGTCCGCGAGGTCTGCGCGCTCTGCGGCTACGATGGCGGAGTCTCCGTCGTCATTTCCGTCCCGGAGGGGGAGACCCTCGCGAAAAAAACGTTCAATCCCCGTCTCGGCATTGTGGGCGGCATTTCGATTCTCGGCACGACCGGCATTGTCGAGCCCATGAGCGAGCAGGCGCTTGTAGACACCATCCGCGTCGAGCTGCGGCAGCGGCGGGAAATGGGCGCGGATTATGTGCTGCTCACGCCCGGAAACTACGGTGCGGATTTTATCCGGGATTCCATCGGCATCGACCCCCGAACGGCGGTTCTGACCAGCAATTTCATCGGCGACGCGCTGGAACTCAGCCGGGAGCTGGGCTTTCATGGCGCGCTTCTCATCGGCCACATTGGAAAGCTCGTGAAGCTGGCGGGCGGCATGTGGAACACGCACTCAAAATTCGGCGACTGCCGCATGGAGCTTTTGGCCGCCCACGCAGCGTCGCTTGGTCTTCGGCCGGAAAAGGTCTCGGAGCTGCTGTCGTGCGTCATGTGCGACGACGCGCTTCGCATTTTACTAGAAGAGCAGCTATATGACGCGGTGCTTGCGCGGCTTGCCGGGCGCATCGAGTTCCACCTACGGCATAAATGCGGCGAAATGGAGATCGGCGCAATGGTTTTTTCCAAGGAATATGGCCGCCTGTGCCAGACCAGCTGCGCGCAGGCTCTGCTGCAAAAGATAATGGAGGCATAATTTATGGTACACTTTGTCGGCGCCGGAAGCGGCGCGGCCGATCTCATCACCGTGCGGGGAAAGCGCCTGCTCGAGCAGGCGGACGTGATCATCTACGCGGGGTCTTTGGTAAACCCGGAGCTTTTGTCCTATGCAAAAAACGGCTGCGAAATCCACAACAGCGCAAAAATGACGCTCGAGGAGGTCATCTCTGTTATAAAAAAGGCCGAGGAAGAAAAGAAAACCACCGTCCGCCTCCACACCGGAGACTCCAGCATCTATGGTGCCGTGCGTGAGCAGTTTGACCGGCTGGAGGAGCTTGGCATTTCTTTTGATGTTTGCCCCGGCGTGAGCGCATTTTGCGGCGCGGCGGCCGCGCTTCGCGCGGAGTATACGCTCCCGAACGTCAGCCAGACGGTCATCATCACAAGAGCCGCGGGCAAAACGCCCGTGCCCGAGCGCGAATCCATCCGCTCTCTTGCCTCCCATCAGGCGACAATGGTGCTCTTTCTGAGCACATCTTTGACAGAGCTCCTGCAGCAAGAGCTACTGGCCGGAGGGTATGCCGAAAATACACCGGCCGCTGTTATCTTTAAGGCAACTTGGCCGGAGGAAAAAATCTTCCGCTGCACGGTGGGGACGCTCCACGAGACGGTCACGAAAAACAACCTCACGAAAACGTCCCTGATCATCGTCGGCGGCTGTTTGGGCGACGATTACATGCGCTCGCTTCTCTACCACCCCGCCTTTACGACCGAGTTCCGCGAGGCGACGCTTTGAACGCGGCCGTTTTCTGCTACAGCAGGGCCGGAATCCAGACGGCAAAGCGCGTGAGCCGCGCTCTGCATGACGCGGAGCTTGCGCTCTATACGCTCGCGCGCTTGGAAGAGCCCGGCTTTTTGCCGATCGAACCATCCGTCTACGCGCTGGAGTTTTCCCGGAGGGACGCATTGATCTTTGTCGGCGCGTGCGGCATTGCCGTGCGGGAAATTGCCCCGTATGTGCGCGATAAGAAAACCGACCCCGCCGTTTTAGTTCTCGACGAGCGGGCGCGGCACGTGATTCCGCTTCTTTCCGGGCACATCGGGGGCGCGAACCGGCTGGCTCTCCGGCTATCAAGCGTGCTCGGCGCAGACCCTGTCATCACCACGGCAACGGATGTGAACAGAAAATTTGCCGTTGACGAGTTTGCTGCGCGAGCCGGCTGTGCGATTTCCGACATGCAGCTTGCAAAGGCCTTTGCCGCTGGAATCTTAGAGCGCGAGATGCCGCTATGCAGCGCGTTTCCGATCGTTTCGCCCCTTCCCGGCGGCGTATATGAATCCGGTTCCGGCGCACTTGGGGTCTACATCGGCTGCGACGTGCGAGAGCCTTTTGAAAAAACGCTGCGCCTCATTCCAAAGAAGCTCCGCGTCGGCCTCGGCTGCCGCAGAGGCATTTCCAAGGAGGCTGTGGAGATGGCCGTCCGGCGCGTTTTTGCGGAGAACCGGCTGGACCTTCGCGCCATCTCGGGCATTTTTTCGATTGATCTCAAAAAAGACGAGCCGGGGCTTTTGCAGGCCTGCCGGGAAAACGGCTGGGAGGCTTCGTTTTATCCTGCGCAGACCTTGCAGGCCGTGCCGGGAGAATTTACGGCGTCAAGCTTCGTCGCGTCTATCACAGGTGTGGACAACGTCTGCGAGCGGGCGGCCATGCTCGGCGCGGAGCGGCTTCTCGTTTCAAAAACTGCGATGGACGGCGTGACCGTCGCCGTCGCGCTTATGCATTGGGAGGTACACTTTGGGTAAGGTTTTTGTTGTGGGCATCGGCCCCGGTAATTTTGAAAATATGACCATCCGCGCAGACCGTGCGCTCTCTTCCTGCGACGCGATCGTGGGGTATCCTGTCTATGTCGATCTCGTCAAGGACCGTTATCCCGGAAAGGCGCTTTTTGAAACGCCCATGACCCAGGAGGCCAGGCGCTGCCAGCTGGCGCTGGATCTGGCGCGAGACGGCAAGCAGGTCTGCATCGTCTGCTCTGGAGACAGCGGCATTTACGGCATGGCGGCGCTCGTCTATGAGCTGCGCGGGGAATGTGCCCAGCCGGAAATCGAAGTAGTTCCCGGGCTCACGGCTGCGTGCAGCGGCGGCGCGGTCCTGGGCGCCCCTCTGACGCACGATTTTGCCGTCATCAGCCTTTCCGACCGCCTGACCCCGTGGGAAACGATCGAAAAGCGGCTGCTGGCCGCGGCGAGCGCGGATTTTTCGATCGCCATCTACAACCCCGTGAGCCACGGACGGCCCGAGCATTTAAAACGGGCGTGCGAGGTTCTTCTTCGCGTGCTGCCCGAGACGCGCCTTTGCGGCATTGTCCGCAATATCGGCCGAGACGGCGAGAGCCGCCGGATCCTGACGCTGGGAGAGCTCCGGGACGCGCAGGCAGACATGTTCTGCACAGTCTTTATCGCAAACAGCGCGGCGAAGGAGCTATCCGGCAATCTCGTAACGCCGAGAGGGTACCGTGATGTCTAAAATTTGTATTTTCGGCGGCACGACCGAGGGCCGGAAGCTCGCCGAGTTTTTGAGCGGGCAGCCGTGCGACGTGACGGTCTGCGTCGCGACCGATTACGGCCAGACGCTTCTGCCGGAGAGCGAACACGTCAGCGTTTCGGCGAGGAGACTCCCGGTCGGCGAAATCGTATCGCTTCTGACGGAAAAACGCTTTGATCTTGTCATCGACGCGACGCATCCGTATGCGCAGTCCATCACAAAAAGTATTGCGCGCGCCTGCCGGGAGACGGGAACGCTCCGTTGGCGGCTGCTGAGAAGTGCGTCCGGTGTTTCTTCGGAACATACCTATGTGGAGACCGTCTCGGATGCGGCGGCGTTTCTGTCCGAAACTGAGGGAAATATCCTGCTTACAACCGGCAGCAAGGAGCTGGCGGGATTTTCGCAGCTTCCCGGCTTTTCCGAGCGCGTCTGGGCGCGCGTGCTTCCCTTGCAGTCGTCCCTGGATGCGTGCGCGCAGGCAGGGCTCCCGGCCTCGCACATTTTTGCGATGCAGGGCCCGTTTTCTGAGGCCATGAACGCCGCGATGCTCCGAACCATCGGCGCGCAGTATCTCGTCACGAAGGACGGCGGCGCGCCGGGCGGGTTTGAGGAAAAGGAAGCTGCCGCCAAAAGCGCGGGCGCACGTCTGGTCGTGATCGGCCGGCCGCCGGAGGAAGAGGGGCTGTCTTTATCCAAGACCATTTCCGCCCTTTGCACGCGGTTCGGCTTTGCGCCAAAGCCCGAGGTCTTCATCGCGGGCATCGGACCCGGAAGCGAGGCGCTTCAAACGCAGGAGGTCCGCGCGGCGATCCGGCGGGCAGACTGCTTAATCGGCGCAAGGCGGATGCTGGACGCTGTGGCAGGGCCGCAGCAGCTGACGATCGACGCGATTGCGCCGGAGACGATTGCCTCCCATATCGCGCAGCACCCGGAATGCGGGGTCTTCTGCGTTGTCATGTCGGGCGATACCGGGTTTTACAGCGGCACAAAAAAGCTCCTTCCGTTGCTGAAAGCATGCCGCGTGCGGGTGCTGCCGGGGCTCAGCTCCATGAGCTATCTCTGCGCCCGTCTTGGCGTGAGCTACGAAGACGCGGTCCCGGTCAGTCTTCACGGAAGAGATCTTGATATCGCGCGCGAGGTGCGCCGCCGCAGGAAGGTCTTCACCCTCGTCGGAGGAGACGGCGGCATGCAGGCGCTCTGCGAGCGGTTAACGCAGGCGGGCCTCGGCCACGTGCGCATCGCTGTCGGCGAGCGGCTGAGCTACCCGGACGAAGCAATCACTCGCGGCACGGCGCAGGAGCTGCGTTCCCACACGTTTGACAAGCTCAGCGCCGCACTGATTGAAAACGATACCCCCGGCGAAATCGTTACGCCCGGTCTTCCGGACGAGGCGTTTTTGCGCGAGCTGGAGCCTGGAAAGCTCGTTCCCATGACCAAAAGCGAGGTGCGGAGCGTGTGCCTTTCCAAATTGCAGCTTACCCCAAACGCCGTCTGCTGGGACGTCGGCGCGGGCACGGGCTCGGTATCCATCGAGATGGCGCGGCTCTGCGCGGACGGCACTGTCTATGCCATTGAAAAAAACGAGCGGGCGCTGGCGCTTCTGGAAAAGAACAAAGAGGCGTTCTCCGCTTCAAACATGCAGATCATTCCCGGCCCCGCGCCGGAGGCCTGCCGCGCTCTTCCCGCGCCGACACATGCGTTTCTGGGCGGCACGTCCGGGAGCGTCCGGGACATTCTCGCGCTGCTGCTGGAAAAAAATCCGCATGTGCGCATTGTCGCGACGGCGGTGACGCTGGAGTCCGTCTCCGCGCTAAGTAGCTGTATGGCAGACTTTGAGATTGCGGAGTGCGTCTCGGTGCAGGTCTCAAAGGCTGCGGCACTCGGGCGGTACCATCTGATGCAGGCGCAGAACCCGGTCTATATCTTTACGCTTCAAAACGGAGGCACGGACGCATGAAATGGTCTTTTTATGCGCTGATTCTCGGCTTTTGCATCGACCTTCTCCTGGGCGACCCGCATGGATTTCCCCATCCGGTGGTCCTGATTGGGAAGCTCATCGATGCGCTGGGGCGCCTGTTCCATGCCCTCCTTCCCAAAACGAAATCCGGCGAGATTGCGGCGGGCGCGCTCATCTGGATCTTTACCGTAACTGTCTCAACCGCCGTGCCGGCGCTTTTGCTGTTTTTCGCGCAGAAGCTTTCCGTCTGGCTGCGGCTGGCGCTTGAGAGCGTCATGTGCTGGCAGATTCTCGCTACGAAATCTCTGCGCGACGAGAGTATGAAGGTCTATGCCGCGCTGCAAACCGGCTCGCTTTCCGACGCGCAGAAGGCCGTTTCCATGATCGTCGGCCGCGACACGAACCGGCTCGATGAGAAGGGTGTCGCCAGAGCTGCCGTCGAGACCGTCGCGGAAAATACGTCCGACGGCGTGATCGCGCCGCTTCTGTTTCTCGCCATCGGCGGCGCGCCGCTCGGATTTTTCTACAAGGCAGTCAACACCATGGACTCCATGCTCGGCTACACGGAGCCGCCCTACAAAAACATCGGGCTGGTGCCCGCAAAAATGGATGATTTTTTCAATTTCCTGCCCGCGCGGCTCTCCGCGTTTTTTCTGCTGGCTGCGGGCTTTTTTCTGCGGCTGGATGTGAAAAACGGCTGGCGGATCTTCAGGCGCGACCGCTACAAGCACGCAAGCCCCAACTCCGCGCAGACCGAGTCCGTGTGCGCGGGGCTGCTTGGCCTCCGGCTGGCGGGAGACGCGTGGTACCACGGCGTGCTGCACAAAAAGGAGTTTATCGGCGACGCGGTGCGGGAGATCGAATATGCGGACATTCCGCACACGTGCAGGCTCATGGAGCTCGCCGCGGTTCTGGCTCTCATCGTCTGCTGCGCGATCAAAGCCTGCTTCATTTTCTGAGGAACGATTATGTTATACGGAACCCAAAATCCACACGGCGGGGATGTGTACGGCGCGGAGGTCACGCTCGACTTTTCTTCGAACGTGAACCCGCTTGGCACGCCTCCAAACGTTCTTGCCGCCATCTCGCATGCGGCCATGCGGGTGCGGCAGTACCCGGACCCCTATTGCCGCGCGCTGACAGCGGCGATTGCTGCGCACGAAGCCGTTCCGGAGGATTTCATTCTCTGCGGCGCAGGTGCGGCGGAGCTCATCTACGTCTACTGTGACGCGCTGCGCCCGAAAAAAGCGATGGAACTCGCGCCGACCTTTCTGGAGTACAGCGCGGCGGCCTCCCATTTTGGCGCGGAGGTGGTGCGCGTGCCGCTGCGATCGCCGGAGTTTCTGCCGGACTCTAAAATCTTAGATAAGCTGCAAGAAAAAGCGCCGGACGTGCTCTTTCTGTGCACGCCGAATAACCCCACGGGGCAAACGATCAGCCGGACGCTTCTCCAAAGCGTGCTGGACGTCGCTCTTGCGCAGGGCACACGCGTTCTTTTAGATGAGTGCTTTCTCGACTTTACGGGCGAAAAAAGTGCGAAGGATCTGCTGGCCCGTTATGAAAATCTTCTGATTTTAAAGGCGTTTACCAAAAGCTACGCGCTGGCAGGTCTTCGCGTGGGCTACTGCCTGACGGGCGATACGCGCCTGCTTTCCCAAATGGCCGCGTGCTCGCAGCCGTGGAACGTCTCGCTTCCGGCGCAGGAGGCGGCCGTCGCCGCGCTGCAAAACCCCGATTGGGTGCAGCGTGCAAGAGCGCTTGTTTCCGAGCAGCGGGAATATCTCACAAGGGCGCTGCAATCGCTCAAGCTTACCGTCTGCCCGTCGAGGGCCAATTATCTGTTGTTCTGCGCGCCGGTCGGGCTGGATGATATGCTGCGGCGCGAAAAAATCGCCATCCGAAACTGCAAAAATTACGCGGGGCTTACCCCCGGCTGGTACCGCGTCGCCGTGCGGCAGAAAGAAGAAAATGAAGCGCTGGTAAATGCGATCCGGCGCGCAATGGAGGAACCATCATGGCACTGAATATCATGCTGCAGGGAACCATGTCCAACGCGGGAAAGAGCCTGCTTTCCGCGGGGCTCTGCCGGATTTTCCGGCAGGACGGCTATCGCGTCGCGCCCTTCAAGAGCCAGAACATGGCGCTCAATTCCTTCATTACAAAAGACGGCGGCGAGATGGGACGGGCGCAGGTCGTGCAGGCGGAGGCCTGCGGGTTAGAGCCCGATGTGCGGATGAACCCGATCCTTCTGAAACCGACCACCGACGTTGGCAGTCAGGTCATCGTCAACGGCCAGGTGCGCGGCAACATGCGCGCGATGGAGTATTACGCAAAAAAGCGCGAATTTCTGCCGGACGTGATGCGCGCTTACGAATCGCTTGCGCTTGAAAACGACGTGATCGTCATTGAGGGCGCGGGCAGTCCCGCCGAAATTAACCTCAAGCAGGACGATTTCGTGAACATGGGGTTAGCCAAGCTCGTGGACGCGCCGGTGCTTCTCATCGGAGACATTGACCGGGGCGGCGTTTTCGCCCAGCTCTTTGGTACCATCGCGCTTCTGGAGCCGGACGAGCGCGCGCGCGTCAAGGGCACGATCATCAACAAGTTCCGCGGCGACCGGACGATTCTGGAGCCCGGCCTTCGTCAGCTCGAAGCGCTCTGCGGCGTACCGGTTGCGGGCGTGGTACCGTATGCGCAGGTGGATATTGACGATGAGGACAGTCTATCGGCGCGCTTTACCAAGAACACCGCGCGAAAGCTTCTGGACGTCGCCGTCATCCGCCTGCCGCGCATCTCGAATTTTACCGATTTTTCTCCCTTTGAGCGCTATGAGAACGTCTCGGTCCGATATGTGGATAGAGTATCGTCCATCGGTGCGCCCGATCTGATTCTGCTTCCCGGTACCAAGAGCACAATTGCCGATCTCCAGTGGCTGCGCGAGAGCGGTCTCGAGGCCGCGATTTTAAAGGAAGCCGCGCGCGGCACGCTGATCTTCGGCGTTTGCGGCGGATATCAGATGCTCGGCCGGTCGGTCTGCGACCCCGATGGCGTAGAGGCCTCGGGCGTCACGGAAATTCGAGGGCTCGGCCTTCTGCCGGTAGATACGGTGTTCCATGGGCAAAAGGTGCAGCGTCAGACCAGCGGCAAATTTTCCGGCATTTCCGGCCTGCTCGCCAGTCTCAGCGGCCTTTCCTACGAGGGCTATGAGATTCATATGGGAAGAAGCGAACAAGCCCTGCCGCCTCTCATCGGAAGCGGCAATGTCTACGGCAGCTACGTCCACGGCATCTTTGATGCGCCTGGTATCGCCGACACTGTCCTGACGGCCATCTGCCGCATGCGGGGCTTAGACCCTGCCGCACTCGGCGCGTTTGATCTGCGCGAATATAAAGAGCGGCAGTATGACCTTCTGGCTGATACCGTCCGCGCCGGGCTCGACATGGACTTTGTCTACCGCGTGCTGCGGCGCGAAGCGTGAGCCACACGTTTCGGTTGCAGGTCCAATGCGGTCCATCGCTTGCGCGATATGTTATAAACTTGCACCAGAATCTGCACAAAGCCGCACCATCCGGGAGCCCCGGATTGTGCGGCTTGTCAAATCGTATTTTACTTATCCGCCGGGACGCAGTATACTGTCGTGGGCTACAAGCTCGCGGGGCTTCTCGGCGCGATCGTTGCGATTATTGCAACAATCATTCCGCCGTTTGCGATCATCACGGTCATCTCGTATTTCTATGAGCTCTTTCGCGATAATTTCATCGTCAGCAAGCTCCCTTCCGGCATGCAGGCGGGCGTGGGCGCGGTGATCGCTTCCGTTGTCTGGGATATGGGCGGCGGCGTTTTGAAGCAGAAAAGCGCTGTTTCCGATTTTATTATGGTCGCGGCATTTCTCGCCGCGTGTATCTTCCGCGTGAACGTGGTCTATATTATCCTCGCCTGCATCGCGCTCGGCGTTTTGCGGACAGTGCTTGCAAAAAGCTCCCCACCTAGCTGCCGCGACGGTTTGCGCGGTCCGCTATATGGGGAGCTTTCTTCGTTATTCTTTTCCGGGGCGCTTGCCGAAATGGAACTTCGGCTCGGTGCCCTGGATGAGTCTTCGGATGTTGCTGCGGTGCATGAGCAGCACAAGAAGACACGTGAAAATACCGAGCGAAATGAGCACGGGATTTTTTGTAAAGACCGGGGTCATCGCCGCAACGGCAATGGATGCCGCCATGGAGGACACCGACGCAGTTCTCGTCAGCGCTGCGACCACGGCAAAGACGGCAAAGGCGCTTAAAAACACGCGCCAGTCAAGCATCAGCGCGACCGCTACCGCCGTTGCCACGGCCTTTCCGCCTTTGAAGCCAAAGTAGATGGGAAAGCAGTGTCCGATCATGCAGGCCGCGCCCGCAATGGCAAGCCCGGTCGTCCCGCCGAGCCACGAACCAAGAAGCATCGAGATGATGCCCTTGAGAAAATCGCCCAACAGCGTGAGCGCGCCTACGCGAGGGCCGAGCGTCCGAGCCGCATTGGCCGCGCCCGCGTTGCCGCTTCCGAGCGTGCGCACGTCCTGATGGAGGATGTATTTGGAAATCAGAATGGAAACGCTCAGAGAGCCGATGAGATAGCCCAGCGCGAGGCAGGCGAGATATCGAACCGTCATTTGGACACGACCTTCTTTTTAACAGTTTCTATACCATAGCACATCCGGCGCAAAAGTGCAATGCGTCCGGCCGCTATTTTTATGGTGCATGTGCGCTGTAATTGTGCTACAATCAGGAAAACAGAAATTTTGACAGGAGAGATGCAGAATGGAACGAAAGTACGCGGAGTTTGCGGCGACGAAGGCATGTGAACTGCTCGCCATCGACAGCCCGTCGGGTTACACGCGGAAGGCGGCCACATGGGTCAAGGAGGCGTTTGAAGCGCTCGGCTTTGCGGCAAAAATCACGACGAAGGGCGGCGTTCTGGCAGACCTCGGCGGAGCAGACAAAGATGATGCGCTTTTCCTGCAGGCGCACACCGACACGCTGGGCGCGATGGTGGCAGAGATCAAGGCGAACGGCCGGTTAAAGCTCACGCCCCTTGGCGGCCTGCGCGCGGAAAACGCGGAAACGGAAAACGTCCGCGTCCACACGAGAACCGGCAAGATCATCGAGGGTACGGTGCAGCTGTGCAACGCCTCGGTGCATGTGAACGGCGAATACGGCGAGGCCAAGCGCACGTTTGACACGGTCGAGGCCGTGCTCGACGAGGATGTGAAAACGGCGGAGGCCACACGCGCGCTTGGGATCGAAGTTGGAGACATCGTCTGCCTCGAGCCGCGCACGAGGATCACTTCGTCCGGCTACATCAAAAGCCGCTTTTTAGACGACAAGCTCTCCGTCGGCGTGCTGCTGGGGCTGGCAAAATACCTGCATGACACCGGCAAAACGCCCGCAAGACGGGTCTACGCGCATGTGACGGTCTACGAAGAGGTCGGCCACGGCGGGTCTGGCTCTGTTCCCTCCGGCGTGACGGAGTCCATCAGCGTGGACATGGGCTGCGTGGGAGATGGGCTTACATGCACAGAAAAGCAGGTCTCCATCTGCGTCAAGGATTCCGGCGGGCCCTACAGCTACGAGGTCGTTGGCAAGCTCATTGATGCGGCCAAGAAAGAGGGCGCCGACTACACGCTCGACGTGTATCCGCACTACGGCTCGGACGTGGAGGCGACGCTCCGCGCGGGCTTCGATATCCGGCACGGTCTTATCGGCCCCGGCGTCTACGCGAGCCACGGCTACGAACGGAGCCATTTGGACGGCGTGGAGCATACGCTCCGGGTGCTGAAGGGATACCTTGACGTGTAAGTGATAAAATATCCCCCGCACAAGACGGACAGCCGTGTTCCATCTTTGCGGGGGATTTTTTCTCTTTTTTAGAAGGCCCAGGTGCCGCTGCGGAAAATCGGGACGTTTTTTCCGTCCTCGCAGGTGGCGTCGATGCAGAGGTCGGCCGTGCCGATCATGAAGTCCTCATGGATCATCGAGTCGTTCACGCCGAGCTTGCGGCATTCCTCGAGTGTCCGGTTCTCGAAGCCGTCGATCGTGTCGGCAAAGCCCATGCCGAGCGCCAGATGGCAGCAGGCGTTCTCGTCAAAGAGCGTGTTGTAGAACAAAATGCCGGACTGATTGATGGGAGAATCGAACGGCACGAGTGCGCATTCGCCGAGGTACGCGCTTCCCTCGTCCATCTCGATGAGCTTTGTGAGAAGGTCGTTATTTACCTCCGCGTGCCACTCGACGGCCTTTCCCTCGTGGAAGCGGATCCAGAAGCGGTCGATGAGCTGCGACTGGTAGGAAAGGGGCTTCGAGGAGTAGACGATGCCCTCTGCTTTCCCGCGCATCGGGGAGATGAAGCACTCTTCAGAGGGAATGTTCGGGTTAAAGACGATACCCTGCAGGCTTTTTTCCGCGCCGCCGCAGAATCTGGCCTCGGGGATCATGCCGACATGGAAATCCGTTCCGTTGGAGGCTTTATAGTGAAGCTCTTTGATGTGAAGTGAATTGAGGTACGCGCACCGGTCGTGCAGGTCTTCATTATGCGCCTGCCACGCGGCGATCGGGTCCTCCGTCACGCGGGAGGTCGCAAGGATCGCTTCCCAGAGCTTTTCGATGGCCTGGCTCGTGCGGAGGCCGGGGAAGAGCTTCTTCGCCCATTTTTCGCCCGGCACGGCGGCAATGCACCACTGGTACTTGTTTTCAATCTGGTCGCGGTAGCCCTTGATGATCGGGTATTTTTTCTGCTGGGCCTTGGCTATCTTCTCCTGATTGACGCCCTTGAGTCCGTCGGGGTCTTCGGACATCAGGTAAATCCGGCAGGGAATCGTGTCCACATAGTGCTGCCATCTGGCTTCCTCGTAGTTGTCGAGCGTCGACATCGTCGTAAGCGTCCGGTAACGCACGTGGAGCTTTTCGACCGGCTGGTGGTTCCAGTCGACGATGACCTTTTTGGCCTTTAATTTGTAGCACTCCTCGACCAGCATCGTCACAAACTCGGGCTGGTCGAGCTCGGCCTGGATAAAGACCTCCTGCCCCTTCTGGATGTTGACGCCGCAGGCGGCAATGAGCTTCGCGTAGGAACGAAGAACGGTTTTTTTCATAGCGTATCGCCTCATAATTCATAATTTTGTATGGTTATCATACCACGTTTTCCCGCGTTTGAAAAGTACCGGGAAAATGGATTGCAAGCGGGTCGCGCGCATGGTATGATGAGGAAAATAAAATCTTTGGAGGCGCGGTATGAAAAAGACCCTTGCAAAAGAGCTTCTGCAATTCATCGAAAAAAGTCCCAGCACGTATCATGTCATTGTGAACGTGAGACGCCGCCTGCTGGCTTCCGGGTACACGGAGCTCGAAGAAAACGCGCGGTGGAACCTTGTCCATGGCGGGAAGTATTTTCTGACGCGCGGCGGCACGTCCTGCATCGCCTTCCGCATCCCGGAGGAAGCGGCGCGCGGCTTTATGCTGACAGCGAGCCACAGCGACAGCCCAAGCTTCAAGCTCAAGGAAAACCCCGAGCGCGCGGCGGGGCACTATTTGCAGCTCTCAACCGAAAAATACGGCGGGATGCTGATGGCGCCGTGGTTCGACCGGCCGCTTTCTATCGCGGGAAGAGTGCTCGTGGACACCGAAAACGGCATTGAGACGCGGCTTGTGAACATAGAGCGCGACCTTCTCATCATCCCGAACCTTGCCATCCACATGAACCGCGCGGCAAACGACGGGGTGAAGCTGCTGGCAAACGTCGACACGCTGCCGCTTTTGGGCTCGATCGAGAACCGCGGCTGCTTTTTGAAGCTCCTCTCCGAGACGGCAGATTGCGATGCGGAGCAGATCCTCGGGCACGATCTTTCTCTCTACGTGCGCCAGTCTGGCAC
>ENA-USUG01000738-USUG01000738.1-human-gut-metagenome-genome-assembly--contig:-NODE-738-length-56426-cov-21.544287_pt1 | contig 56426 bp, 48 predicted proteins | sample MGYA00250059_ERZ773394 | MGnify/ENA primary metagenome ERZ773394 (study PRJEB29103, sample SAMN06111957) | human gut metagenome | biome: human gut; feature: ankylosing spondylitis patient; material... | reverse complement strand
TCTGCGCTTTTGGCTTAGCATCTGCCGCACCTCGCTCGCCGTATCGGCACTTAGAATTATGCGGTATTGCCTTAACTTTCTGCCCCGGTGGGGTGCGGCGCTGCCGCCCCTGCCGGGGCTTTTTTGCTTCCTGTGCTTAGGCCCAAGATTTTTCTTTTCCTGTGTTTTCCCCAACGCGGACGGATTTTCCGACGTTCTGTCCCGGCGTTTTCTCGAATTTGCGAATCATTTTTTATTTTCTCAATTTCCGCGTCATGTTCCAGGAAAAGTCATACTTTGTCACGTCAGAGTGTTTTCGGTATAAATACACTTGACTTTATCTAACGGGCATGGTATTGTTATTAGGTCGCTTCGTGGCAGCTGCCCATACCGGGCGCTGCCGGATGTGTAAGATATGGGATATTGTATTAGGGGGAATTTTAATCATGGCAGCATTTACGCAGATCGTAGAGCAGGCCAGCGACATTTTGTGGAATTATCTGTTGCTGTTCCTGCTGGTGGGCACCGGCATCTTCTTTACTATCAAGCTGCACTTTGTTCAGTTGAGCAGTTTTGCAGATGGTGTGCGTCACTTGTTCAAAGGTTTCAGCCTGCACGGCAAGGCAGCTGATAAAGATGGCATGAGCTCTTTTCAGGCATTGGCCACCGCCATTGCCGCACAGGTTGGCACCGGCAACATTACCGGCTGCGCCACCGCCCTGGTCAGCGGCGGCCCCGGCGCATTGTTCTGGACCTGGGTTTCTGCCTTTTTCGGCATGGCTACCATTTACGCCGAAGCCGTTCTGGCCCAGACCTACCGCACCACGGTGGACGGCCAGGTGACCGGCGGCCCGGCGTATTACATCCGCGCGGCATTCAAGGGCAAGTTTGGCAAGTTCCTGGCCACTTTCTTCTCCGTTGCTTTGATCCTTGCCCTCGGCTTTATGGGCAACATGGTGCAGTCCAACTCCATTGGTGATGCGTTCCACAATGCGTTCGGCGTTAACCGCGTGGTGGTTGGCGTTGTGATCGCCGTTCTGGCAGCTTTCATCTTCCTGGGCGGTGTTAAGCGCATTGCCGCTGTTACCGAAAAGCTGGTTCCCATCATGGCACTGTTTTACATTATCGGCTGCGTCATCATCCTGGTCATGAACGCATCCGCCATTCCCAACGCATTTGTTCAGATCTTCACCCTGGCTTTCCAGCCGCAGGCCATTGCCGGCGGCGTGGCTGGCGTTACCGTGCAGCAGGCCATGCGTTACGGCGTTGCCCGCGGCCTGTTCTCCAACGAAGCCGGCCTTGGCTCCACCCCGCACGCCCACGCACTGGCCAAGGTCAAGCAGCCGCAGGACCAGGGTGCGCTGGCCATCATCGGCGTATTCGTTGATACCTTTGTCATCCTGACTCTGACCGCCCTGGTACTGATCACCTCCGGCCTGATTCCGGAAGGCATGACCGGCACCGCCCTGACCCAGGCCGCATTCAGCCTGATGTTTGGTTCCTTCGGCAAGGTGTTCATTGCCATCTGCATGCTGTTCTTTGCGTTCTCCACCATTTTGGGCTGGTACTTCTTCGGCCAGGTCAACTTCAACGCTCTGTTCGGCTCCAAGTACACCAAGGTGTACAGCCTGATTGTTGTGCTGTTCATCCTGATCGGTTCTTCCCTGAAAGTGGATCTGGTTTGGGCGCTGGCGGACTTCTTTAACGGTCTGATGGCGGTTCCCAACCTGCTGGCGCTGCTGGCGCTTTCCGGCGTTGTTGCAGGCATCGCCCGCAACAAAAAGGACTGACCTTGCACTTTGGCAGCACAACCGATATAATAAAGATAATGTTGATCTTACGGGCTCCCCTGTTCGGCAGGGGGCCCGTTTTTGTTTTGGAGGTTGCCCATGGCACAAACAAAAAAGCCCCTCAGCAGCCGCATGTTCCGGCTTGTGGCCGGGCTGGTGTTCTGCTGGATGCTGCTGCTGAACTGCTTAACGCCCTACCTGGCCGATGATTACACTTTCGCTTATGCCTTTGATACCGGCGAACGGCTGCACAGCCTGCCGCAGTTGATTTCCAGCCTGGTGTTCCACTATCACGAATGGAGCGGCCGGGTCATCGTCAAATTTTTTGCCCAGGGGTTCACCATGTTTCCCAAGCTTCTGTTTAATGTGTGCAATGCTGGGATGTTTATGGCGCTGGGTCTGGTTTTGTACAAGCTGGCCGTTGGGCGGCGCAGCCAAAAAGCGGACTGGCTGGCTTTGGCCCTGATTTATGCCGCGCTGTGGGAGATCAGCCCTGTATTTGGCCAGACCAATTTGTGGATGTGCGGCGCCTGCAACTACCTGTGGGCCACGGTGGGATGCTGCGCCTTTTTGCTGCCCTGGCGGTATTATTTGCAGCAGCCGTTTGCCAGTACGGCGCGCATGGCGGCCGGCATGGCGTTGGCCGGGCTGCTGGCTGGTTGGTTAAGCGAGAATACCAGCGCCGGAATGCTGGTTTGTTTGGTGCTGGCCGGCGCTGTTGTGTTCAAGCGGGAGCGCAGGTTGCCCGCCTGGATGGTGACCGGCCTGGCGGGGGCGCTGGTTGGGTTTGCTTTGCTCATCACCGCGCGCGGCAACTTTAACCGTGCCAGCGGCTTCGGCGATTACGACAGTCTGCTGACCAGGTACGCCATGCGCTTTTTTGCCTGCCTGAATATGCTCAAAGACTATGCCCTGCCCCTGCTGTTTTCCTTTGCGATTTTGTTTTTGCTGCTCTGCTTTGCCCGGCAGGATGCTGTAAAAGCTGACCTGCTGTGGCCGCTGATTCTGCTGGCCGGGGCGCTGGGGGCAAACTTTGCCATGATCGGCAGCCATGACTACTATCCCCGCTCCACCCACGGTGTGTTTGCTCTGCTGGCTGCCGCCTGCGCCGCCTGCCTGGTACAGCTGAACAGCAAAGCGTTCCGCCGGGACCTTGCCTGCCTGAGCGCCTGCGTGGGGATTGTCTGCGGCATCCACATGCTGGAAGCCGGGTATGACATTGCCAGCTACTGGATGATGGACCATGTGCGCACCCAGACGCTGCGGCAGGAGATTAGCGAGCTGGATGAGCCCGCCGCGGCTAACATTATTAGCTATGGTATCGAACCCTACACCAAATGGTGCGGCGCATACGGCCTGCCGGATATCCGCGAAAACGGTGAGGATTCCCTCGCTTTGGGCCGCGCCCGCTGGTTCGGCGTAACCAGCATTACCGCCACCGAAACCCGTACCTACCCCTTTGCAGGCCACACCAACGAAACCTATGCCGCCGGGGAAGCCACCGCAGAAAACGCAGAAAGCATGGATTGATTGCCGCTGATTGGGCATACTGTTGATAACACATCGTGAAAGGATGACTGCCCATGAAGTTCCATGTAAATGCCGACTGCATCGGCTGCGGTTTGTGCGTGAGCACCTGCCCCGAAGTTTTTACCATGACGGACGGCGGCACCGCAGCCGCTGCCCCTGCCGATGTAACCGGCCCCGATGAAGCCGCCGCCACCGATGCCATGCAGACCTGCCCCGTTGGCGCGATTGAATCCGTTGACGGCTGATACCTTCGACCGGGGCTTGACAAACCGGAACTTGGGAAGTATAATAAAAGCTACCGATGCGGGATTAGCTCATCCGGTAGAGTGACTGCTTCCCAAGCAGTAGGTGGCGAGTTCGAGACTCGTATCCCGCTCCAAAAAAGCGCAGAACCAAAAGTGGTTCTGCGCTTTTTCTTTTTATTCAACAGCCTTTGGATTTTTTGTTGAAAAATCGCGCTGTATTGTCAGTCTATGATCAGCAGTGCATTTTCCAGATTCTGGATGGCGCTTTGCTGGCTTTGGGTATAGGTCCCCGCCCGCAAAATATCCAGCAGGGTGCGCACCGCTGCAACCGTAAGCACCGGGGCTTTGGCCGCAATGCGGGTGGTGTATTGGGCCACCGCGTAGGATTCCGGCTGGATTTCCAGGTTTGCTGCCACGCGGAAATAGGCAGTGTTTTCCGGCATTGTCACCGCAAAGTCGGTCAGTACCTCACCGGCGGCATTGTTGGGGGCCTGGCGGCAGGCCAGCACGCTGTTGTCTGCCGCATAGATCACATACAGCGCGTTGTTCCAGTTGGCCGAACAGCTCAGGCGGTAGGTATCCCCTGCCGCAGCGGCAACTTTTTCGCTGATGCGCCGATTTTCGCTTGCATAGTTGACGGTCGAGCCGGAAATTTTGAGCACATAGTTGGCGTGCCAGGCAACCGTCATGCTTTTTACCTGCTGCACCAGGTTTGCCGCGCTGACCAGCCTGACGGCGGGCAGCGCCTGGTACAAATTGCCCGCCACGATCAAAGTGGCTGCCCCCTGCGGCACGGCCACTGCCTGCCGGGTCAGGGTATTGCCGCCCGCAGCATAATCGGCATCGGCCGCTTTTACGGCAAGGCAGGTACCCGCCGCATCAAAGAAAGAATAGAGCGCAAAACCCGTATACGCCCAGGCCGTTACCAACACCTGGGCCGCGCTTGTCACATCCACCGGCTGGGTGACCCGGAACCCGGTATCTGATGTTTTGATTGCCTTGCCGGTGGCGGTGGAGATCACATATCCACTTTGCAGGGCTGCCCCCACATTGGTGATGCCATCTGCCGGGCGTAAGTTCTCCAGCGCGTTGGTCCAGGCGCGGCCATCCGCATCCACCACAAAAAACGGTTCCGCTGCATCCGCGCCCGGCTTTTGGTAGTCGCCCGCTTCCACCACGTTGCCGGTGGCATCCAGTGCATCGTACAGGTCCATCAGCTCCGCACCGCTGGCCCGGATATAATCCACCAGCTCTTTGAGCTGTGCTGCATCAAAGGTCGTGTACCATGCGTGGGTCATCAAAATCAGCCAGCCGCCATCCTGCACGGCTTTGTCTACCCACGCTTTTACATCCTCCAGCGTGTAGCTTTTGTTCTTTGGGAACACTTCCACGCGCTTCATGCGGCAGCTTTCATACGGGATCTGGTTGATGCCTTTTTCCACCGTAAGGCCCAGGTCAAAATGCTTTTTTACGGTGTTCAGGCATTCCGCCTTATAGCGCCCGTTCACATAGGCATAGCTGCGCACCCCGCGGATGCCCCAGCGGCGCATCTCTGCTTCAAACTGCTGCAGGGTGGCTTCCAGCGTTTCGGGGGTATCCTGCTCCATATCGGTTTCGGTCATCGTATGGCATGCCACCGTCACGCCGCTGCGCGCCATTTCCTGCAGCTGTTCCACCGTCATGCGGCCGGTTTTGCCCATAAGCCCCGCCGGGCAAGCCACGGTATAAGGCATACCAAGCTCCTGCACCAGCGGGAACAGCACGGTGTACGCTTCGCTGCGGCAGTCGTCATCCACAAACGATACAATGGCTTTCTTTTTGCTGCGGCCCGCGTTGGTCAGCATGTGGGGTGTGGTTTCGGTTTGGGTGGTGGTGCTGTCGGCCCAGTAAAGGTCCATATCCTGCGCGGATGCCTTGGCCAGCACCTGCCCGGTACTGCCGCCCGCGGGGATCAGCTTATCGGCATACTGTTTCCACACACTTTCCGCCGGGTCGGTCTGCTGGCCGGGCACCGGGGCGTGGTTCAGCACCAGGTATGGGATGTTGCAGCTGATGCACTGCACGCCATCCCGCACGCCGCGCACCGTAACGCTGCCGCTGTTGGTTGCCTGCGCTGTGGCGGCGGGCGGCACCGCTACGGTGTCCCCTGCATCCGCCAGCACCGTTGTCCCCTCCGCCTGGGGGTCCGGGGTAAACGTGACATCCAGCGCAAGGCCATCCCACCCGGTGCCGCGCTGGAAATGCAGAACTTCCATGCCATAGCTGGCTTTGGTGCCAAGGCACAGCATACGCATGGGGCTGCCAAGAATTTTAGGGTAATATCCTTCCAGTTCAATTTCGTGGGTCATTCCATTCCTCCTTATTATCTATTTGAAACCTGATAAGTTACTTGTATTTCAAATGAAAGCGGCCCTGCTGCCGCCGCTTTGTTGTTGTTTTCTCTGGCAACACCGCACAATTCCCGCCCTGCGGCTTAAGCACCGCTCCGGCAGCTGCGGCACGGCATCTGCGTTGCCAAAACGCTCGATAATGTCGGGTTGCGGTACCCGCATCGTGCTTCGGGGGCAAAAGCCCCTCGCACTCTGCGACCGCTGCCCCTGCTTCGGTTCGCTGTTTCCGCCACTGGCGGCGCTCACCTTTGCAGCATCCAGTATTATCTGCGCTTTTGGCTTGGCATCTGCCGCACCTCGCTCGCCGTATCGGCACTTAGAATTATGCGGTATTGCCCTCTGTCTTTGCCTGTTTTGCAGCCGAAAGAGAACATTCCTTCTTGAAACTTATCAGGTTACTCACAGGATAGCATCCTTGCTGTAACTTGTCAAGTTATTTTTATCATCTTGTAAACCCGCAGGTTTTTTGCTATACTTTTTGGGAGGTGATCCGCATGACCATTGGGGAACGCATCCGCGAAGCACGCACCGCCAAAGGGCTGACACAGGAGCAGCTGGCCGAACAGGTGCATGTGACCAAACAAGCGGTTTATAAATACGAGACCGGCATTGTAACCAATATTCCGCTGGATAAGCTGGAAAGCATTGCCGCCTGCCTTGGCGTGGCGCCCGGCTACCTGGCCGGGTGGCAGGGCTCCCCTGCCGGGGCGGAACTGGACGCTTTGATTCAGGACGAACCCATTGCCGCCTACCAGAATCTGAAAGACCAACTGACCCAGGCCGATAAGGAAGATATTGCCCGCCTGATCCAACTACGCGCGGAACTGAACCGCAGCAAAACCTGAAAGTGAGGAGATTTTATGCTGGACTGCCTGCCCATCTACCATTGGTTCCACTGCGGCAACCCGTACTCCGGCGCACAGGGCGGCATGCGCTATCTGGTAGCCCCCGCCAAAAAAGCTGACCCCGCCGATGAAAGCGGCAAGCGGAAGATCGAATATCTGACCGCCACCATCTGGCCCGGCCCATGGAGCTTGGAACACACCGCCGATGAAAAGCAGGAGATGGCAGAGTTCCCCGGCAATCAGGAGGGGCTCGATGCCGCCGTTGCCTGGCTGCACGAACGGTACGAAGCCGAACCGGATAAATGGGCCAATATTCCCTCCATTCTGGACTGTGAACCGGATAAATAAGCAAATAAACAAACAGCGCCCGACAGGTACGCTTAAACCGTCGGGCGCTATTTTTCTATCAGGAATGAAATAATAAATAATAATGAATAAAGGCGCCGCCGTGGGCACCACACGACTATTACTCTTTTTTATGCGAAGCCAATTAAAGTTTTTCGCCAGGCCTTTTTTCAAAAAGGCCGCGCTGGTTACTGGACATCCTTATAAATATCGGCCAGGTTCAGCAGAATCTCGGTTGCCTTATCCATAGCCTCTACCGTGATGCCTTCACACGGGCCATGGTAGTTAAAGCCGCCGGTGCCAAGGTTCGGGCAGGGCAGGCCCATGTAAGACAGGGTCGCGCCGTCCGTGCCGCCGCGAATGGGCGTTTCCAGCGGCTCCAGGCCAGCCTTGCGGATGGCGGCGCGGGCATTTTCCACCAGATGGAAATGCGGCTTGATCTTTTCCAGCATGCTGAAATAGCTGTCCTTCAGCTCCAGCTCCACGGTGCCTTCGCCATACTTTTCGTTCAGCAGCTTGGCAATGTGGCGCATGGTCTCCTTGCGGGCGGCAAAGCTTTCGGCACTGTGGTCACGCACAATGTAGCCCAGCTTGGCGCCGGTCACATCGCCTTCCATGCTGCACAGGTGGTAGAAACCCTCGCGGTTCTCAGTGTATTCGGGGCGGTCGTAATACGGCAGGGCGTTGTGGAACTCAATGGCAATGTTCTGCGCATTCTTCATGGCGTTCTTTGCGCTGCCCGGATGGACCGAGAAGCCGTGTACCGTGACAAAAGCAGCGGCAGCGTTAAAGTTTTCATAGCTGATTTCGCCCGCTTCGTCGCCGTCCACCGTATAGGCATAGGCTGCGCCAAAATGCTCCACATCAAACAGGTCAGCCCCCTGGCCAACCTCCTCATCGGGGGTAAAGCCCACGCAGATCTTGCCGTGGGGGCGGTTTTCTTTCTGCAGGATCTCCAGCATGGTCATAATCTCGGCCACACCGGCTTTATCGTCCGCACCCAGCAGGGTGGTGCCATCGGTGGTGATCAGGGTTTGGCCCTTGAGCTTTGCCAGGAATGGGAACTGCCTGGTTCTGAGAACTGCGCCGGTACCGGGCAGGACAACATCGCCGCCGTCATAATTTTCATGGATCTGGGGCTTCACATTCTCGCCCGGTGCATCGGGGGAAGTATCCATATGGGCAATAAATCCAAGGCCCTTGGCAGCTTCGTGGCCGGGGGTGGCGGGCAGCGTGGCGTAAACATAGCAGTGCTCATCCACATGGGCATCCGCAAGGCCAAGGTCCTGCAGCTCCTTGACCAGCATGCGGGCCAGGTCAAACTGGCGGGCGGTGGTGGGGTGGGTATCGCTTACGGGGTCCGAGGTGGTATACACCTTAACGTAATTCAGCAAACGTTCATAGGCGCGCATAGAATCTGATTCTCCTTTATTGTATAATGATAATGGTTGCACTGGGGGTATTGTACCACAAAAAACAGCATTTTCCAAGGTCAGGCCCTTTTCAAGCTGTAACTTTTATGTTAGAATTGGTTGTATATAGGGGAAGTGTTGGCTTTATGGGCATTGGAAGATGCCCGACGCTGCTGCGCCTACCACCAAAAGTTCGTCCCCTGACAGGAGGAAACCATGGCAAATACCATTTTCAAAGATAAAACCTTGTTGATCACCGGCGGCACCGGCAGCTTTGGCCACACCGTGCTCAAGCATTTTTTGACGACTGATATCGGCGAGATCCGCATTTTCAGCCGTGACGAGAAAAAGCAGGACGACATGCGCCATGAGCTGCAGGCCAACTATCCTGACTATTACAATAAAGTCAAGTTCTACATCGGCGATGTGCGCAACATCCAGAGCCTGCGCGATGTGATGCCCGGCGTCAACTTTATCTTCCATGCCGCTGCGCTCAAGCAGGTTCCTTCCTGCGAGTTTTTCCCCATGGAGGCCGTGCGCACTAACATTGAGGGCACCGACAACATGCTGCATGCCGCCATTGAAGCAGGCGTGGAGCGCGTGGTCTGCCTTTCTACCGATAAAGCCGCTTACCCCATCAATGCCATGGGCATCTCCAAGGCCATGATGGAGCATGTTATCACTGCCAACGCGCGTGTCAGCGCACAGCGCGGCGGCCCGGTCATCTGCTGCACCCGTTACGGCAACGTGATGTGCAGCCGCGGCAGCGTGATTCCGCTTTTTGTGGAGCAGATCAAGGCCGGCAACCCCATTACCATCACCGATCCCAACATGACCCGCTTTTTGATGAACCTGGATGAGGCCGTTGACCTTGTCATGTTTGCCTTTGAGCACGCCAATCCGGGCGATCTGTTCATCCAGAAATCCGATGCTTCCACCATTGGCGATCTGGCCAAAGCCGTGCAGCAGCTGTTTGGCGACACCGGCACCCGCGTGATCGGCACCCGCCACGGCGAAAAGCTGTACGAGACCCTGATGACCAAGGAAGAGCGGATGCGCAGCGAGGATATGGGCAACTATTACCGCGTTGCCGCCGACAACCGCGACTTGAACTATGACAAGTACTTCATCAAGGGCCAGGTTCACACCCAGGCCGATGAAGATTATACCAGCCACAACACCCGCCGCCTGGATGTGGAGGGCACCATCAAAAAGATCATGACCACCGAGTACATCCAGGAAGCACTGAAAGAGGCAGGCAAGGCATGAACATTCTTGTCACCGGGGCAAAGGGGTTTGTTGGGCGCAATCTGTGTGAAAACCTGAAAAATATCCGCGATGGCAAAAACCGCACCCGCCCGGCCCTGAACATTACTGATATTTTTGAGTATGACCTGGACACGGCTCCGGCGCTGCTGAATGAATACTGCGCCAAGGCAGACTTTGTATTCAACCTGGCCGGGGTCAACCGCCCCAAAGTGGAAAGCGAGTTCATGGCGGGCAATTTCGGCTTTGCCTCCACCCTGCTGGATACGCTGAAAGCCCACGGCAACACCTGCCCGGTGATGCTGTCCAGCTCCATTCAGGCCACGCTGATCGGCCGCTATGGCAAAAGCGATTACGGCAAAAGCAAGCTGGCCGGAGAAGAACTGTTCTTTGAATACAGCAAAACCACCGGCGCCCCGGTGCTGGTTTACCGCTTTCCCAACCTGTTTGGCAAATGGTGCCGCCCCAACTACAACAGCGCCGTGGCTACTTTCTGCCACAACATTGCCAACGGCCTGCCCATCACCGTCAATGACCGCGCAACTGAGCTGGAACTGCTGTACATTGACGATCTGGTAGAAGAGATGCTGGATGCGCTGGAAGCTGCGCCCCACCGCTGCAATTATGACGGCCTTACCCCGGTGCCTGCCGTGGATGGCCGTTACTGCTTTGCTCCCGTCACCCACAAAGTGACCCTTGGGGAGATTGTGGATTTGTTGGAACAGTTCCACGCCCAGCCCGCCACGCTGGTGGTGCCGGAGATCCCAGCGGGCAGCTTTGCCAAAAAGCTGTATTCCACCTATCTTTCCTACCTGCCCAAAGAGCGGATTGCCTTCCCCTTAAAAGTCAACGCAGACGAGCGCGGCAGCTTTACCGAGCTGCTGAAAACCGAAAACTGCGGCCAGTTCAGCGTGAACATTTCCAAGCCCGGCATTACCAAGGGCCAGCACTGGCACAACACCAAGTGGGAATTTTTTATTGTGGTTTCCGGCCACGGGCTGATCCAGGAGCGCAAAGTTGGCTGTGACGAAGTGATGGAGTTTGAGGTGTGGGGCGATAAGTCCACCGCCGTGCAGATGCTGCCCGGCTGCACCCACAACATCATCAACTTAAGCGATACTGAAAACCTTGTGACCCTGATGTGGGCCAACGAACCGTTTGACCCCGCCAAGCCGGACACGTTCTTTTTGAAAGTGTAACATTTTAAACGTATATACTCAGGTAGGAGTTAGGAAGTAGGAGTTAGGGCAACACCGCACAATTTCCGCCTTGCGGCTTAAGCACCGCTCCGGCAGCTGCGGCACGGCATCTGCGTTGCCAAAATGCTCGATAAGACATCCAGTATTATCTGCGCTTTTGGCTTAGCAGCTGCCGCACCTCGCTCGCCGTATCGGCACTTAGAATTATGCGGTATTGCCTTAGGAGTTTTGAAACCTGGGCAAGGTAAATGTCTCAGAACATTCAAAGCCGTTCCCTGCGAAACTCTTTATCGTTTGCGGAAGACAATAAAACCAGCAGTCGTTCTTCAACGCCTAACTCCTCACTCCTACCTCCTAACTGTATCGGGTGTTTTACAATGAACAAGCTCAAACTTATGACCATTATCGGCACGCGGCCGGAGATCATTCGGCTGTCGGCTGTGATTAAAAAGTGTGATGTATATTTTGACCAGATTCTAGTCCACACCGGCCAGAACTATGATTATAACCTGAATCAGGTATTCTTTGAGGACCTGGGCCTGCGTGCGCCGGATTTCTATCTGGATGCCGTCGGCAAGGACCTGGGTGAAACCATCGGCAACATTATTGCCAAGTCCTACTCCCTGATGGTGGAACAGAAGCCCGATGCCCTGCTGATTCTGGGCGATACCAACAGCTGCCTTTCCGCCATTGCGGCCAAGCGGCTGCACATTCCCATCTTCCACATGGAAGCCGGCAACCGCTGCTTTGACGAGTGCCTGCCTGAGGAAACCAACCGCCGCATTGTGGACCACATTTCCGATGTGAACATGTGCTATTCCGAGCATGCCCGCCGTTACCTGAATGCCGAAGGCACCGCCAAGGAGCGCACCTTTGTGACCGGTTCCCCCATGGCGGAAGTGCTGCACGCCAACCTGGCCAAGATTGAAGCCAGCGATGTGCTGGAGCGCCTGGGGCTGGAGCCGCACAAATACATGCTGCTTTCCGCCCACCGCGAGGAGAACATTGATACCGAAAAGAACTTTATCGACCTGTTCACCTCCATCAATCACCTGGCCCAGACCTATGATATGCCCATTCTGTATTCCTGCCATCCGCGCAGCAAAAAGCGGCTGGACGCCATGGGCTTCCAGCTGGACGAGCGCGTAAAGCTGCATGAGCCCCTGGGCTTCCATGATTACAACCATCTGCAGATGAACGCGTTTGCCGTGGTCAGCGATTCCGGCACCCTGCCGGAGGAATCCAGCTTCTTTACCAGCGTGGGACATCCGTTCCCGGCTGTCTGCATCCGTACCTCCACCGAGCGACCTGAAGCACTGGACAAAGGCTGCTTTGTGCTGGCCGGCATCAGCGAGGGCGGCGTGGAACAGGCGGTTGCCACCGCCGTTGCCATGAACGCCAACGGCGACAACGGCATCCCCGTCCCCTACTACACTGAAGACGTTTCCACCAAGGTCGTCAAGATCATCCAGAGCTACACCGGGGTGGTTAATAAGATGGTGTGGAGAAAAAACTGAGTTTTTTTAGTTAGGAGATAGGAGTGAGGAGTTAGGAGTTAGGAGTTTTTTGAGGCTGCGACAAGCTGAATGCTTTGGAACGGTCAAGATCGTTCCCTACAGAGCATTTTATAGATTGCAAAAGACCTCAAGTCTAGCAGCCGTTCTTCAACTCCTAACTCCTACTTCCTAACTCCTAACTTTCGAAAGGTGTGTGCCCTTTGCCCTCTCAAAAAAAGATTCTTGTTGTTACGCAGCATTTCTGGCCGGAAAATTTCCGCATCAATGATATTGTGGAAGGTTTTTTGCAGGATGGCATTGCGGTGGATGTGCTTTGCGGGCTGCCCAATTACCCAAAAGGCGAATGGTTCCCCGGTTACAGCGCCGCCGGCCCTTTTGAAGAAGAATGGCACGGTGCCCGCCTGTACCGCTGCAAAGAGGTTCCGCGCAGGGGCAACACCTCGGTCAACATTTTTTTGAACTATGTCAGCTGGCCGTGGTACGCCGCCCATGCGCTGCACCGCCTGCCGGGCGGGTACGATGCGGTGTTCTGCTTTAACACCAGCCCGGTACTGATGTGCTGGCCCGCCATCCGCTATGCCAAAAAGCACCACATTCCCTTTACCAACTATGTGCTGGATATCTGGCCTGAAAACCTGTACAGCGTGCTGAATGTGAAGAACAAAGTCCTGCGCACGATTGCCCAGGGTGTAAGCGACGCTTTATATAAGAAGGCCGACCGACTGATTGCCATGAGTGAGCCGCTGCAGCAGCGGCTGTGCCAGCGCACCGGTATGCCGCCGCAGAAAGTTGCTGTGATCCCGCAGTACTGCGAGGATTTTTACGCCGTTCCTCAGCCGGATGCCGCTTTGCAGGCGCAGTTCGGCGGGCGGTTCAACCTGGTGTTTACCGGCACTTTTACCCCCGCCCAAAGCCTGGAGACCGTCATCACGGCGGTGCAGGATGCGCGCAGCCGCGGGGCGGATATGTTGCACCTGTTGCTGGTGGGCGATGGCATGAGCCGCGCCGCGCTGGAAGCCAAAGTGAAAGAGCTGCACGCCGAGGACGCCGTTACGTTTTACGGCAGTGTTCCGGCAACGGATATCCCCAAGTTCACCGCGCTGGCCGATGCTTTGATCGTCTGCCTGTCGGATTCGCCGGACTTGGGGCTGACCGTACCGGCCAAGGTTGCCAGTTATATGGCCGCCGGCAAGCCGATCTTGGCCAGTATGGACGGCGCCGGTAATGCGGCGGTTGCCGCGGCTGGCGGGTTAAGTTCCCCTGCCTGTGATGCCGCTGCCCTGGCAGACAACCTGCTGGCACTGACCCGCATGGACGCCGCCCAGCGCGCCGCCATGGGCCAGAGCGCCAAAGAATATTATCTTGCGCATTACCGCCGCAGCGAGCTGCTGCGCAAACTGGAACATTTTATTTTGGAAGGCCGCGTTTGATGCCAAACCGGCCGTTCCCCTGATGTGAGGTGCCCTTTTGAATCACCCAGCCAAAATTCTTGTTATCATTCCCTGTTATAATGAGGAAGCCAACATCGTCAGCACCGTGGAACGCCTGCGTGCCACCTGCCCGCAGGTTGACTTTTTGATCATCAACGATTGTTCCACCGACCGCTCGGCTGAATTGCTGGCGGAACACGGCTACCCGTTTTTGGATCTGCCGGTCAACCTTGGCATTGGCGGCGGCGTGCAGTGCGGTTATCGTTATGCCCGCACCAATGGTTATGATGTTGCTGTGCAGATGGACGGTGACGGCCAGCACGACCCCGCTTATCTGATGCAGGTCGTTCAGCCGGTATTGGACGGCAAGCTGGATATGTGCATCGGCAGCCGCTTTATCAAGTGCGAAGGCTTCCAGACAAGCTTTATGCGCCGGGTCGGCATCCGCTTTTTAAGCTGGCTCATCCATATTCTCTGTGGTCAGCGCATTCTGGATGTCACCAGTGGTTTCCGTGCCACCGGTCCCCAGCTAACCGCCTATTTTGCGGAGCATTATGCTTCGGATTATCCGGAGCCGGAAGCCATTCTGGCTGCCACGCTGGCCGGGTTCCGCGTAGGCGAAGCCCCGGTCGTCATGAAAGAACGTCAGGGCGGCGTTTCCAGCATTCGCAGTTTTAAAAGCGCGTATTACATGATCAAGGTTTCCCTGTCTTTGATCATTGACCGCCTTTCTATCAAGAAAATCCACCAGCCGAAAAGCAAATAAGGAGGCACAACGCCCATGACGGCACATTTCCAGTTTTTTATGATTTTGGGTGCGGCCATCCTGCTGCTGATTATTTTTGCGCTGCTGAAAAAGGGCCAAATGAGCGTAAAATACAGCCTTCTCTGGCTGGCACTAGCCGTAGTTCTTGCCATCTTTGCGGTATTCCCCTATGTTGTTTACGTCCTGCGTGATCTGCTGGATGTACAAATGCCGGTCAACCTGGTATTTATGCTCATGTTCTGCTTTGTGCTGCTGGTGCTGCTCAGTTTAAGCATCGGCGTCAGCCAGCTTGCGGATAAGTGCAAGCGCCTTACCCAGGAAAATGCCATCCTGGAAAAGCGCGTGCGGGATTTGGAGAAAAAACTCAGCGGCAAATAACCCCGCCAAAGGAGTTTGAGGATGGAACTGACAACACTGCTATTTCTTGGCTTTTTTGCGGCAGTGGCGCTTTTGAACTATACCCTGCCCCGTGTTCTGCGCCCTTACTGTCTGCTGGCTGCCAGCTACCTGTTTTACTGCTGGGGGGCCAACGACCGCCTGCTGGTACCGGTTTTGATTGCGGCAACACTGGTCACATGGGGCTGCGGGCTGGTGATCGGCAAATGCCGGATAGGTCCCGTGCGGGTGATTTTCCTGCTTTTGGCGGTGTTCACCTGTGTGGGGCTTTTGTTCTATTACAAATACTGGAACCTGTTCGCCACGGATATCCTGGGCGGCACGGTATTGCAGCCCCGCACGGATATGGTTACCCCGCTGGGCCTGGGCTACTTTACCCTTGCTGCGCTCAGCTACACCATTGATGTATACAAGCGCCGCTGCAAGGTTGAGCTGAACCCGCTACATTATGCGCTGTTCGTCAGCTTTTTTCCCGCCATGACCACCGGCCCCATTGAGCGGTACCCCCATTTTCGGCCACAGATCCACAAATCCCGCCGGTTCAGCTACACCCGCTGTGCAGGCGGTGCGTTCCGCATGCTGTGGGGCTACACCAAAAAGATGGTCCTGGCGGACAACATGAACCTGTACATCAAGATGGTGTACGATATCCCCGCTGAGATGAACGGCCCCAACCTGGTGGCCGCCACCCTGCTGTTCAGCCTGCGGCTCTACCTGGATTTTTCCGGCTGCTGCGATATCGCCATCGGTGCTGCCCGCATTTTGGGGTATGACCTGCTGGAAAACTTTCACAGCCCGTTCGAGGCTACCAGCTTTGCCGAGCTGTGGCAGCGCTGGCACATGAGCCTGACCGGCTGGCTGCGGGATTATATCTACATTCCTCTTGGCGGCAGCCGCTGCAACGTGGTTCGCCATATGCTGAACACGCTGATCGTGTTTGCCGTCAGCGGCCTATGGCACGGGGCTGACCTGCGCTATCTGGAATGGGGCATTGCCTGCGGCGTGATTTCAGTCATTGCCCAGCTGACCAAAGCTCCTCGCAAAGTGCTGTGGCGCTATAACCCGCTGTACCGCGAGCCTGCCGTACAGACCTTTCTCCAGCGCTGCATCACCTACCTGCTGTTCAGCTTTACAATGGTGTTTTTTGCTTCCGCCATTTACAACGCTGCCCCCGGCGAGGTATTCGCCGGAATACTGCAGGGCTGGCAGGGCGGCTTTGCGGCTGGATGGGAAAGCGTTACCAATCTGGTCACCAGCAGCGGCATTGACGGCCGCCTGCCGGTGGTGTTGACCTGCGGTACCGCCATTGTGCTGGCCATGGAGCACAACGGCAACAATGTTGCCCGCTGGATCCGCAAGCAGTGCTTTGTGCTGCGTTGGACGGTCTATTATGCCGCTGCGGTATCCATCTTGTTCTTTGCCGCGTTCGGGCAGTCGGCGTTCATTTACCAGCAATTTTAACGGGGGAGGGAGATCAATTATGCCAACACAGACCCCTGCTTCCGCCCCGCGCGGCACCCAAAAGGTCAGCCGCAGTGCTGTTGCCGCCCCGGCCCGCAAGCCCACCACAAAGCAAAAAAAATCCGCTTCCTCACCGCGCAGACGCCCCAAAAAGCCAAATATCTTCGTTCGCTTTTTGCATGGTTTGGTCCGCCGGTTATACTTTGGCAGCAAAACGTTGTTCAAGTTTGCCCTGTTCATTCCCATTCTGGTTTTCATGGTCTGGTTCAGCTATACGGTAGACCGCAGTGGCCTGTTCCAGGGTGAGCTTGCCCCCCGCCGCATTGTGGACTTGATGCTGCAGGGCTATGATGTGAGCAACTTTGAGCAGATGAACGAAATTGAGCGCGAGGTTGTCCAGCTGTTTGCACAGGATGTTCCGGACACCCCGGAAGTGATCGGCATTGGCTCCAGCCGCGTATTACAGTTCACACGGGAACTTGTCGGAACCGACAGTTTTTTCAACATGGGCGTTACCGGCGCGGATGTGCGCGATAACATGACCAGCTATTATAAGATGGTCTGTTACGGCAAAGCGCCCAAGGTGCTGATTTGGAGCGTGGATCCCTGGGTGCTGTATGGGGACGAAGCCGCCTTTGACAAGCGCGCCGATGTGGAGCTGTACAACGAATTTTTGACTAAGGTTCTCGGTGTTGAAACCGACTATGAGGAAGAGGACCGCGTGGCGCTGTGGAAAGCGCTGGTGGAACCGGCTTATTTTCAGGGCAACGTAGACTATTACTTAAAGAACCGCGGCCAGAGCGTTGTGACGGATGACGATGGCAACCCCATTGACTTTAACCCGGTGAACGGCGACCCTTACGAGCAGCCCACCACCATCAAGCGCTCTGACGGCAGTGTGCTGTATGACCCCGCATTCCGGGATGCCAACCCCGACCAGGTGCGCGCCCTTGCCGCCGAAGCCTGCCCCACGTTCAACAGCGTACATATGGAAGGGTTCGACTCGCTTTCCCCCAAGCAGGAAGAAGCGTTTGACAAGTTTATCCAGTATGCGCAAAACCAGGGCACCACGGTGATTTTGGCCCTCTCCCCCTGGCACCCGTACCTGTATGACTTTCTGCTGACGGAAACCGACCAGCACCAGGGCTTTTTTGAAACTGAAAACTGGATCCGCCAGTATGCGCATGACTACAATATTCCGCTGTACGGCAGTTATGACCCCACCTGCATTAAGGGGTTGGATGAGACCGACTTTTTCGATGGCCTGCACTGCAAGGGCTGCGGCATCGCCAAGTTCTTCCCCGGTGTGCCGCAGGTGTTGCAGGATGTTGAAAACAACACCCTGCCCGACCCCCTCAGCGTGACCCCGCGCACCACCCTGCCGGTGGATGGTGAGGAGAATGTTGAAAACGTCGGGTAAGCGCTTTGCTTCTTTTGGCAGGTTGTTCCCTGCTTGATTTTCGCCTTTTGCTTACGACTTATAAAACCAGCCGCCTGCTTTGTGCATTTGCACGGCAGGCGGCTGGTTTTTACGTTCGTTTATTATTAAGGGGAAAGTAAAAGTGTCAATTACCAATCATTCCGCTCTGCAGTAGAGGTATGGCACCTGCACCACGGCACTTGTGTGCTCGTTCCTTTTGATCAGGGTGTTGCATGCGGTGCGGGTAACGGCGGAATCCTCTTTGATTGCAGTAATATCTTCGGCCATGGAATCCAGGCGAGTTTCTATCGCATCCTGGCGTTTATCCATTTGATTCAAATGGGTATGAATCGGTGCCAGCGCACTGGTCATCAATTCTGAAATTGGCTGCAGATTCTCTTTCGTCATGGCCGTCTTTTTTCCCTTGCTTTCCGGCGGTCATTCACTGTGCGGCTATTGTCCCCTGTTTTTATATGGGCAATACCGCACAATTCTAAGTGCCGATACGGCGAGCGAGGCACGGCAGCTGCTAAGCCAAAAGCGCAGATAATACTGGATGTCTTATCGAGCATTTTGGCAACGCAGATGCCGTGCCGCAGCCGCCGGAGCGGTGCTTAAGCCGTCAGGCGGGAATTGTGCGGTGTTGCCTATGCCATGCAATGCCGCAATATACCCAAATTGCGGGGCCGCTTTTTTCAAAATTCTGCCTGCATTGTTTGGCTGCCGGTTCCGCGCAGCTGCATTATTTTTCCCATGGGCTGCGGATAATTTCGCCGCTGTCCACTTTCATGCAGCGCTCCACGGTTGCCCCGGCTTTGATGGTTGCACGGGGGGCGGCATGCACACCGTCTTCCAGCACGGCGTTATGGTCCACAATGGCACCGGCATTGATGATGCACCCTGCCCCCACTTTGGTTCCTGCGCCCACAAAGGCAAATGGCAGCACCACGGTCCCTGCCCCCAGGGCTGCGCTGCTGCATACTTCTGCCGCCGGGTGTTCAAACACCGGTGTCTGGTAGCCCGCAGCCACCAGCTTTTGCAGCCATTGCAGCCGCAGCTCATTGTTGCCAAGGCCCACAAAAGCCGCGGTGCAGCGTTCCCTGAGGGTGGGATCCAGGTAATCTGCCAGTTTGCCTGCAGCGTCCGGTGCCTGGTCATCCAGGTACAAAATACGGGAATAGCCGCCGGCTTCCGTCAGCATTTCTCCCAGCTGTGTGCCAAAGCCCCCCTTGCCAAGCACAAGGGCTGTGTGGAACAATTTCATTGCGATACCCCTTTCCCATCCTGCCTTATGGCAGTATTTTCTGGTATGGTTATTATAGCACAAAAATCCTTATCAAAAAAGTCATACTTCACCCCGTTTTTCTCCATCAACTTTGACAAAAAGCCCTATCTTATTTTAAACACAATAGGAAGTGCGCCAAAAAAAGTTTTGGCTCTTGCTTTTTTGCGCTGCACGCTTTACACTTTAATTACAGAGATTTTCCGTACGGGTGTTTTGTGTGTTATTCTGTACACAGCCCGCCGGGGGATCCAGCCATACATTAAAGGATGGAGGGCGACTTTGTGCATTACACGAATCTTTTCGGACCATTCCCGGTCGGTTTGCGCAGCTGTGTTCTTCATGCGGTGTATTATAAGCATAATAGCCTTGTATAAGCGCAGTGTACCCGTGTACACCGCGCTCTTATTTTTTGAAGGAGGATCTGTAACATGCCGAACCGTAAAAAGGTTGCCATCATCATGGGTTCTGACAGTGACTGGCCGGTTGTAAAAAGTGCCTGCGGGGTGCTGAAAGATTTCGATGTACCGTTTGAGGCGCACATTCTTTCCGCCCACCGTACGCCGGAAGCCGCCGCTGCCTTTGCCAAATCTGCCCGCGCCAATGGTTACGGTGTTATCCTGTGCGCTGCCGGTATGGCGGCCCACCTGGCAGGTGCCTTTGCCGCCAACACCACTTTGCCGGTGGTCGGCATCCCGATGAAGGGCGGTGCCATGGACGGTCTGGATGCTCTGCTTGCTACCGTGCAGATGCCTTCCGGCTTCCCGGTTGCCACGGTTGCCCTGAACGGTGCCAAGAACGCCGCTTACCTGGCCGTTGCCATCCTGGCTGTTGCCGATGATGAGCTTGCCACTAAGCTGGATCAGTTCCGTGCCGACACCGCCGCCGCCATTGCCAAAAAGGACGCCGCCATCGCTGCCGAAGCCGCAGCTATGTAACTTCAAATCCCGGTTTATTTGCTGTTGTTTTATCCCTTTTTATAAAAAGGATTCCATAAATCAATTCATGAAAGAATATAAAGGAGCGCATTACAATGAACGTTGAAATTAAAGAACAGATGTACGAAGGCAAAGCTAAACAGGTATTCGCAACTTCTGACCCCGAAATCGTTATGGTTCATTACAAGGACGATGCCACCGCCGGCGACGGCGAAAAGAAGGGCACCATCCGCGATAAGGGCATTGTCAACAACAAGCTGTCCAACGCTCTGATGCAGAAGCTGGAAAAAGAAGGCATCCCCACCCATTATGTTGAGGAGCTGAACGACCGCGATACCCTGGTCAAGAAGGTTCAGATCGTTCCTCTGGAAGTCATCATCCGCAATGTTGCCGCCGGCCACTTCAGCCTGCGCATGGGCGTGCCCGAGGGCAAGGTGTTCAAGACCCCCATCCTGGAGTACAGCTACAAGAACGATGACCTGCATGACCCGTTCATCAATCATTATTACGCCTTGGCCCTTGACCTTGCCACCCAGGAAGAGCTGGACACCATTGCCAAGTACGCCTTCAAGGTCAACGAAGTGCTGAAGAAGATCATGCTGGATGCCAACATCCGCCTGATTGACTTCAAACTGGAGTTTGGCCGCCTGTCTGACGGCACCATCATTCTGGCTGACGAGATCAGCCCGGATACCTGCCGCTTCTGGGATGCCACCACCGGTGCCCACCTGGATAAAGACCTGTTCCGCCGCAGCCTTGGCGGTGAGGCCGATGCCTACCAGGAAGTTATGAAGCGCCTGCTGGGCTGATTGAACCAAGCTTAGTCCAGCCAATGTTCAGGGTGTACTGGAACCGCCGTTCGCTCTTCCGGTGCACCCTGCCATCGTTTGAAACAGGAAACGGAGAACTGAATGAAGGAGCTTTGTCCCGCCGAAGCACTGCATGAAGAATGCGGCGTGTTCGGTATCTATGATTCCACCGGCAAAACCAACATGGTCAGCGCCGTGTACAGCGCGTTGTATGCCCTGCAGCACCGCGGCCAGGAAAGCTGCGGCATTGCCCTGAACGTGGACGGTGTGCTGACCGGCTACCGCGATCTTGGCCTGGTCAGCGAGGTATTTACCCCGCGCGTGCTGGCTGACCTGCCGCAGGATGCCAAGATGGCCACCGGCCATGTGCGCTATGCCACCAGCGGCCAGCGCACCCGCGCCAACGCCCAGCCCATGGTTCTGCACCACTGCAAGGGCGCTATGGCCATCTGCCACAACGGCAACCTGACCAATGCCCCCCAGCTGCGCCACAAGCTGGAAATGAACGGTTCGATCTTCCACGGCACTTCGGACACCGAGGTCATCGGCTATCTGCTGACCCAGAACCGCCTGATCAGCCCGGATATTGAAACAGCTGTCTGCCGCACGATGGAGCAGATCGTGGGTGCTTACAGCCTGGTCATTATGACCCACACCAAACTGATCGCCGCGCGCGATCCTAATGGCTTCCGCCCTCTCTGCATTGGCCAGCTGCCGGATGGCTCCGGCTGGGCTTTTGCTTCGGAATCCTGTGCGCTGGATGCTGTAGGCGCCCGCTTTGTGCGCGATGTACTGCCCGGCGAGATCGTGGTGGCAGACTACACCGGCCTGCGCACCATCCGCACCCACTGCGGCACCGCGCCGCACACGATGTGCGTGTTTGAGTACATTTATTTTGCCCGCCCCGATTCCATCATCGAGGGCACCTGCGTGCATGACGCCCGCCTGCAGGCCGGGCGCTTTCTGGCACAGGAGCATCCGGTGGAAGCCGATGTCGTCATCGGTGCGCCGGATTCCGGCCTGGATGCCGCCCTTGGCTATGCGCAGGAAAGCGGTATTCCCTATGGCGTGGGCTTTATTAAAAACAAATATGTGGGCCGCACCTTCATCCAGGGCTCCCAGGCCCAGCGTGAAAGCAGTGTGCGCATCAAATTGAACGCAATTTCCTCCACCGTTGCGGGCAAGCGCGTTGTGCTTGTGGATGACTCCATCGTACGCGGCACCACCAGCGCCCGCACCATCAAGCTGCTGCGCGACGCCGGTGCCAAGGAAGTACACTACCGCATTTCGGCCCCGCCGTTTGCCCACCCCTGTTATTTCGGCACCGACATCCCGGACGAAAAAGACCTGATTGCCACCGGCCATACGGTGGAGGAGATCCGCCAGATCGTGGGGGCCGATTCCCTGGGCTACCTGAGCATTGAACATGTGACCCAGCTGGCCATCCACAGCAAGTGCGGGTTCTGCGCCGGCTGCTTTACCGGCCATTACCCGGTGCCCGCCCCCAACGAGACGATGGACATTGTATACGATAAACCCCTGAGCCAGTCCCAGACCAAAAAACGCCTGTAAGCTGATAAGGAGAGAAACATAATGGAAAAAAGCTATTCTGCAAGCTACGCTGCCGCTGGTGTGGATATTACCGCCGGTTACAAGGCAGTTGACCTGATGAAGCAGCACGTTGCCCGCACCATGAACGAGCACTGCATCGGCGGCCTGGGCGGCTTTGGCGGCCTGTTTGAGCTGGACTGCACCGATATGCCCCACCCCGTGCTGATTTCCGGCACGGACGGCGTTGGCACCAAGCTGCGCATTGCCCAGTACATGAACAAACATGACACCGTTGGCATTGATTGCGTTGCCATGTGCGTGAACGATGTCATCTGCGCCGGTGCCAAGCCGCTGGTGTTCCTGGATTACATCGCCTGCGGCAAAAACGTGCCGGAGCGCATTGCCGAGCTGGTTGCCGGTGTAGCCGAAGGCTGCGTGCAGGCTGGCTGTGCCCTGGTTGGCGGTGAGACCGCCGAGATGCCCGGTTTTTACCCGGAGGACGAGTACGACCTGGCCGGCTTTACCGTTGGCGCTGTGGACAAGAGCAAGATCCTGGACAACTCCACCATGCAGCCCGGCGATGTGATCATCGCCCTGCCTTCCACCGGCGTACACTCCAACGGGTTCTCCCTGGTGCGCAAGATCTTTGACCTGGAGAACAACCCCGATGTGCTGAAAAAGACCTTTGACGGCATGGACAAGACCCTGGGCGAAGCCCTGCTGGCCCCCACCAAGATTTATGTCAAGCCTGTGCTGGCCGTGATGAAGGAAGTTACCGTCAAGGGCGTTTCCCACATTACCGGCGGCGGCTTTTACGAGAACATTCCCCGCAGCCTGAAAGCCGGCTGCTGCGCTGTGATCAAGAAGAGCGATGTGCGCACCCCCGTGCTGTTTGATGTGCTGGCTAAAGAGGGCAACATTCCGGAGCGCGATATGTTCAACACCTTCAACATGGGCGTTGGTATGATTTTGACCGTGGCTGCCGAGGATGCCGACAAGGCCATTGAGATCCTGAAAGCCAACGGCGAGGATGCTTACCGCCTTGGTGTGATTGGCGAAGGCAGCGGGGTGCAGCTGGTATGATGAAGATTGCTGTGCTGGTTTCCGGCGGCGGCACCAACCTGCAGGCCATCCTGGAAAGCGAACGCCGCGGGGAGAACCCCAACGGTAAGGTTACCCTGGTGGTTGCCAGCAAACCTGATGCGTATGCGTTGGAACGCGCTGCAAACTTCGGCGTGGAAACCGCCGTGGTGCGCCGCAAGGATTACGCCACCAGCGAGGAGTTTGACACTGCCCTGCTGAGTGTGCTGAAAGACCATGGCATTGAGCTGGTGGTTCTGGCAGGATTTTTGAGCGTGCTGGGCCCCAGCGTGATTGCCGCTTACCCCAACCGCATCCTGAACATCCACCCCAGCCTGATTCCCAGCTTTTGCGGCCCCGGCTACTATGGCCTGAAAGTGCATGAGGAAGCGCTGAAGCGCGGCGTGAAAGTGACCGGCGCTACCGTCCACTTTGTCAACGAAGTGTGTGACGGCGGGCCCATCCTGCTGCAAAAAGCCGTGGAAGTGCAGCCCGGTGATACCCCCGAAGTGCTGCAGAAGCGCGTGATGGTGGAAGCCGAATGGAAGTTGCTGCCCCAGGCCATTGCCATGGTGTGCAATGGCGAAGCCTGACCGAACAAGGAGGATTCCCGCATGAAAAAGAATCTTTATACTTATCTGGCCGGTAACGAATATCCCGGCCGCGGCATCTGCATCGGCCGTTCGCCGGACGGCACCAAGGCCATGATTGCTTACTGGATCATGGGCCGCAGCGCCAACAGCCGCAACCGCGTGTTTGACGCCATCCCCGGCGGCATCCGCACGGTAGCCGCAGACCCCGCCAAGCTGGAAGATCCCCACCTGATCATCTATAACCCGGTTCTGACCCTGAACGATACCACCATTGTGACCAACGGTGACCAGACGGATACCATTTACCGCTACATGCGGGATAACCTGTTCCCCGGCTACGGCTTTGAAGCAGCCCTTGCCACCCGCACTTTTGAGGACGATGCCCCCAACTTTACCCCCCGCATTTCCGGCGTTGTGGATATGCGTCGCGGCGGCTACAAGCTGAGCATCCTGAAAAGCTGCGATGGCAACCCCGCCAGCGTGCAGCGCCAGACCTTTGACTATCCGCAGCCCGTTGCAGGCGAAGGCCAGCTGATTACCACCTACCAGAAAAACGGTTCCCCCATCCCCAGCTTTGCCGGTGAGCCGCTGCGCGTGACACTGGACCAGAACGATGCCGACGAATTTGCCGGAAAGTTGTGGGAAGCCCTGAACGAAGATAATAAGGTCAGCCTGTTTGTGCGTGCCATCACGCTGGAAACCGGCGATTATGAAGATGTGATCCTGAACAAATACAACACGGTGGAGGGCTGAACTTATGAACGAATTCCAGCTGAAATACGGCACCAACCCCAACCAGAAGCCTGCCCGCATTTTTATGGCAGACGGTTCTGATCTTCCCGTTACCATTTTGAATGGCAAGCCGGGCTACATCAACTTTCTGGATGCGTTCAACAGCTACCAGCTGGTGCGCGACCTGAAAAAAGCCCTGGGCCAGCCTGCTGCTGCCAGCTTTAAGCATGTTTCCCCCGCCGGTGCCGCCATTGGCCTGCCACTGGACGAAACGCTGAGAAAGATGTATCATATTAGTGCAGAGGCTGAGCTTTCTCCCCTGGCCTGCGCTTATGCCCGCGCCCGCGGTGCGGACCGCATGTCCAGCTTTGGTGACTGGATCGCCCTGTCTGATGTGTGCGACCTTGCCACCGCAAAGCTGATCCAGCACGAAGTTTCGGACGGCATCATTGCCCCCGGCTATGACGCCGACGCCCTGGAAGTGCTGAAATCCAAAAAGAAAGGCAACTACAACATCGTTGCCATTGATCCGGATTATATCCCCGCTCCGCTGGAGCGCCGCACCGTATTCGGTGTCACCTTTGAGCAGGGCCGCCAGGATCTGGAGATCAGCGTGGATACCATGCTGCAAAACTTTGTAACCGAGAACAAGACGGTGACCGATGCCCAGAAGCGCGATCTGATCATGAGCCTGATCGTGCTGAAATACACCCAGTCCAACTCCGTCTGCTATGTGCAGGACGGCCAGACCATCGGTGTGGGCGCAGGCCAGCAAAGCCGCATCCACTGCACCCGCCTGGCAGGCCAGAAAGCCGACAACTGGCAGCTGCGCCATATGCCCAAGGTTCTGGACCTGCCGTTCCGCGAGGATATCTCCAAGCCCAACCGCGATAACGCGATTGATGTTTACATCGGCGATACCCCGGAGGATGTGATTGGGGATGACGTTTGGGCCGAAACCTTTACTGTGCAGCCTGCCCCGTTGACTGCCGAGGAAAAGAAAGCCTGGCTGAGCAAGGTAACGAATGTTGCCCTGGGCAGTGATGCATTCTTCCCCTTTGGAGACAACATTGAGCGCGCCCGCCGCAGCGGTGTGACCGCCATTGTGCAGCCGGGCGGATCCATCCGCGATGATCAGGTTATTGCCACCTGCAACAAGTACGGCATTGCCATGGCGTTCTGTGGTATCCGGCTGTTCCACCACTAAGTTCCCAATTTTTTCGTAAAAAAGTTGGGAAAAGAATAGTTAATAAAGACTAATTAAAAATGAAGGTGAACTGCGGCGCTGCGCACCGCTTATAAAATATTAGGGCAATACCGCATAATTCTAAGTGCCGATACGGCGAGCGAGGTGCGGCATCTGCCGGAGCGGTGCTTAAGCCGCAAGGCGGGAATTGTGCGGTGTTGCCTTAGAGTTCTAATATCCAAAACCGTGCCGCATGCGGCACACCTTCATTATTCTTTATTATTTATTCTTTCTTATTTATTACAACAAGGAGTTTGCCATGAAAATTCTGGTTGTTGGCGGCGGCGGGCGTGAACACGCCATTATCCGCGCGCTGAAAAAAAGCCCCGACTGCGGCGATATCTGGTGTGCCCCTGGCAACGGCGGCATTGGTTACGATGCCACCTGCAAAAACATCTCTGCAACGGATGTAGACGCCATGGTCGCCTTTGCCAAGGCAGAAGCCTTTGATTATGTTGTTGTTGCACAGGACGATCCCCTTGCCCTTGGCATGGTAGATGCTTTGGCCAAGGTGGGCATCCCTGCTTTTGGCCCGGATGCCGCTGCCGCCCGCATTGAAGCCAGCAAGGTGTTCAGCAAGGACCTGATGAAAAAATACGGCATTCCCACCGCCGGCTATGAAACCTTTGACGACCCCGCCAAGGTGATGGATTACATCCGCAGCAAGGGCAAGTACCCGGTTGTTATCAAGGCGGATGGCCTGGCGCTGGGCAAAGGCGTGCTGATCTGCCAGAATGAGCAGGAAGCCGCCGATGGCGTAAAGGAAATCATGCTGGACAAAAAGTTCGGCGCTTCCGGCAACCATGTTGTGGTGGAAGAATTTTTGACCGGGCCGGAAGTCAGCGTGCTGTCCTTCTGTGATGGCAAAACCGTCAAGCCGATGGTTTCCAGCATGGACCACAAGCGCGCTTTGGACCATGACGAGGGCCTGAACACCGGCGGCATGGGCACCGTTGCCCCCAACCCCTGCTACACTCCCGCCATTGCCGCCGAGTGCATGGAGAAGATTTTCCTGCCTACGGTTGCCGCCATGCAGGCAGAGGGTTGCCCCTTTAAGGGCTGCCTGTACTTTGGCCTGATGCTGACCCCGGACGGTCCCAAGGTGATTGAATACAACTGCCGCTTTGGCGACCCCGAAACCCAGGTAGTACTGCCCCTGCTGGAAAGTGACCTGCTGACCGTGATGCAGGCCTGCACCAACGGCACGCTGGACAAGACCGAGGTCAAGTTCAGCGATGGCGCTGCCGCCTGTGTGGTGCTGGCTTCCGGCGGATACCCCGTCGCCTATGAAAAGGGCAAGGAGATCACCGGCCTGGAGAATGGCCAGGTGCCCGGTGCTGCCGATGTGACCGTGTACCATGCCGGTACCGCCATCAAGGATGGCAAGCTGGTTACCAACGGCGGCCGCGTGCTGGGTGTAACGGCAACCGCCGCCACCCTGCCCGAAGCCCTGAAAAAGGCTTACGCCGCTGCTGACTGTATCCATTTTGACAAACTGCACCGCCGCAGTGATATTGGTGCCCGTGCCCTTGCGGCAATGAAAGCACAGGAGGGTTAAACAAGAATGGTTTACCGCATTTATGTAGAAAAAAAGCCCGGCTTTGACGGCGAAGCCCAGGGCCTGAAGCATGAACTGGTTGAGCTGGTTGGCATTAAGGGCCTGAAAGCTCTGCGCCTGTTGAACCGCTATGATGTGGAAGGCATTGACCGCGACCTGTTTGAGAAAGCCATCCCCACCGTGTTCAGCGAACCGCCAGTCGATGTGACCTATACCGAGCTGCCCACCGCCAAGACGGTGTTTGCTGTGGAGTATCTGCCCGGCCAGTTTGACCAGCGTGCAGATTCTGCTTCCGAGTGTATCCAGCTGCTGAGCCAGGGCGAGCGTCCGTCTGTGCGCAGTGCCCGCATCTACCTGCTGGACGGCGAGCTGAGCGCAGAGGATCTGGAAGCCATCAAGAAGTACGTCATCAACCCGGTGGAAGCCCGCGAGGCCAGCCTGGACACCCGCGATACCCTGAAAATGGAATTTGCCGTGCCCACCGCTGTGGAAACCCTGAACGGCTTCTGCGCTTTGAATGACGCTGCGTTGGAGAATTTTCGCAATGAAAAGGGCCTGGCCATGGACCACGCCGACATTGTGTTCTGCCAGAACTACTTCAAATCTGAACAGCGCGACCCGACCATTACCGAAATCCGCCTGATCGATACCTACTGGTCTGACCACTGCCGTCACACCACCTTCGGCACCATCCTGAACGATGTCAAGATTGACGACGAAGTTGTGCAGGCTGCATTTGACCGTTACATGGCCCTGCGTGCCGAGACCGGCCGCGATAAAAAGAACCGCACCCTGATGGACCTGGCCACCATCGGCGCCAAGGCCCTGAAACAGCGCGGCATCCTGCAGAACCTGGACGAGAGCGAAGAGATCAATGCCTGCACCGTCAAAATCAAGTGCGATGTGGACGGCGAATTGCAGGATTGGCTGTTCCTCTTCAAGAACGAGACCCACAACCACCCCACCGAGATTGAGCCGTTCGGCGGCGCTGCTACCTGCATCGGCGGTGCCATCCGTGACCCGCTGTCCGGCCGCAGCTATGTTTACCAGGCCATGCGCGTGACCGGCGCAGGCGACCCGCTCAAGCCGGTTGCCGAAACCATGCCCGGCAAGCTGCCCCAGCGCAAGCTGGTTACTACTGCTGCTGCCGGTTATTCCAGCTATGGCAACCAGATCGGCCTTGCCACCGGCCAGGTTGCTGAACTGTACCACCCCGGCTATGTGGCAAAGCGTATGGAGATCGGCGCTGTTGTGGGTGCTACCCCGGCCAGCCATGTCCGCCGCGAAGAGCCCCAGCCCGGCGATGTGATCATCCTGCTGGGCGGCCGCACCGGCCGTGACGGCATTGGCGGCGCTACCGGCTCCAGCAAGGCCCACAAGCTGACCAGCCTGGAAACCTGCGGTGCCGAGGTGCAGAAGGGCAACGCCCCCATTGAGCGTAAGCTGCAGCGCCTGTTCCGCCGCGAGGACGCCTGCTGCATGATCAAGCGCTGCAACGACTTTGGCGCAGGCGGCGTTTCCGTTGCCATCGGCGAGCTGGCCGACGGCCTGAACATTGACCTGAACAAAGTTACCAAGAAGTACGAGGGCTTGGACGGCACCGAGCTGGCTATCAGCGAAAGCCAGGAGCGCATGGCTGTTGCCGTTGCCGCTGAGGATGCCGAAAAGTTCATTGCCCTTGCCAATGAGGAAAACCTGGAAGCCACCGTGGTTGCTACCGTTACCGAGGAAAAGCGGATGCGCGAGAACTGGAACGGCGTTGCCATCGTGGACCTTTCCCGCGAGTTCCTGAACTCCAACGGTGCCGAGCGCCATGCCGATGTGCATGTTCTGCCCGGCACGGTATGGCAGCCCCAGTGGGCCGGTTCCACCTTTGCCGAAAAGCTGGAAAACCTGGTTGGCGACCTGAACGTTTGCAGCCAGAAAGGCCTGGGCGAGCGGTTTGACTCCACCATCGGCGCTTCCACCGTGCTGATGCCTTACGGCGGTAAATACCAGCTGACCCCCACCATGGCCATGGCTGCCAAACTGCCGGTGGATGGCGAAACCACCACCTGCTCCGGCATGGCCTGGGGCTTTAACCCCTATCTGACTGAAGCGGACCCCTACCGCGGCGCTTACATGGCCGTTGTGGAAAGCGTGACCAAACTGGTTTGCGCCGGTTTCCGCCACAAGGATATGTACCTGACTTTCCAGGAATATTTTGAGCACCTGAACACTGCCCCCGAACGCTGGGGCAAGCCGCTGGCCGCCCTGCTTGGCGCGCTGGATGCCCAGATGGGCCTTGGCATTGCTTCCATCGGCGGCAAGGACAGTATGTCCGGCAGCTTTGAAGGCCTGGATGTTCCCCCCACGCTGGTCAGCTTTGCCACCGCCATTGGCAACACCGCCAACGTCATGAGCCCTGAGTTCAAGAAAGCCAACAGCTCTGTTGTCATCCTGAAGCCGCAGTACAAGGACGGCATGCCGGAGATCGGCAGCCTGCTTTCCATCTACAAGATCGTGGAGCAGATGATCGACGAAGGCAAGGTGCTGGCCGCAGCAACGCCGGGTTACGGCGGCATTGCCGAAGCACTGTTCAAGATGTGCGTCGGCAACCACGTAGGCCTGTCCCTGAGCCGCGATATCAACCTGGACGACCTGTTCAAGCCCTGCTATGGCGCAGTTATTCTGGAGCTTCTGGATGCTTCTGCCGGTGAATTCCTCGGTTCCACCACTGTGGATTACGTCATCAACGTCAACGGCGAAAACATCGACCTGCAGCACCTGCAGGATGTATGGGAAGCAAAGCTGCAGCCTGTCTTCCCCTACCTCAAGGCTGGCGAGGAAGTTAAATCCCTGGAATACAAGGTCAACTGCTTCCAGCGCGTTGCCCCGGCTGTGCGCCTGGCCACCCCGCGCGTTATCATCCCTGTGTTCCCCGGCACCAACTGCGAATACGACACTGCACGCGCATTCCGCCGCGCCGGTGGCGACCCGCACATTCTGGTGTTGAAGAACCTGACCCCCGCCGACGTTGCCGCCAGCTGCGAAGCCCTGGTGAAAGAGATTGACCAGAGCCAGATTCTGATGCTGCCGGGCGGTTTTTCCGGCGGCGATGAGCCGGACGGCTCCGCCAAGTTCATTGCGGCGTTCTTCCGCAACCCCGCTGTGGCCGATGCCGTCAACCGTCTGCTGAACCAGCGTGACGGCCTGGCACTCGGCATCTGCAACGGATTCCAGGCATTGATTAAGCTGGGCCTTGTGCCTTATGGCGAGATCCGCCCGATTACCGAGAACGACCCGACCCTAACCTTTAACACCATCCACCGCCACCAGAGCATGCTGGTGCGCACCCGCGTAGCTTCCAACAAGAGCCCCTGGCTGAGCGAATGCAATGTGGATGATGAACACCTGATCGCCATCAGCCACGGCGAAGGCCGCTTTGTCTGCAATGACGGCCTGCTGCAGCAGCTGATCAACAACGGCCAGGTTGCCACCCAGTATGTTGACCTGAACTGCGTGCCCACCATGGATATGCGCTACAACCCCAACGGGTCTGTGCTGGCCATTGAGGGCATTACCAGCCCGGACGGCCGCGTGTTCGGCAAGATGGGCCATTCTGAGCGCAGCGGCGACAGCCTGTACAAAAACGTTACCGGCGACAAGTACCAGCCGATTTTTGAAGGCGGCGTGAACTACTTCAAACTGTAAGACATGCTGTAAGAAAGGAAACCCGACCAATGGCACATGATCGTTATATTTCTCCGTTTTCCACCCGTTATGCTTCCGATGAGATGCAGTATACTTTCTCGGACGATAACAAGTTCCGCACCTGGCGCAGGCTGTGGATTGCGCTGGCCAAGGCTGAGCAGAAGCAGGGCCTGGACATTACCGATGAACAGATTGCCGAGCTGGAAGCTCACAAGGACGACATCAATTACGAGGAAGCCGCTGCCCGCGAAAAGCTGGTGCGCCACGATGTCATGAGCCATGTTTACGCTTACGGCCTGCAGTGCCCCAAGGCAAAGGGTATCATCCACCTGGGTGCTACCAGCTGCTATGTTGGCGATAACACCGATGTTATCATCATGCGCGAAGGCCTGCAGCTGGTGCGCAAAAAGCTGATCGGCGTGCTGGCCAACCTGGCCGATTTTGCCGAGCAGTACAAGGATATGCCCTGCCTGGCTTACACCCACTGCCAGCCCGCCCAGCTGACCACCGTTGGCAAGCGCGCTACCCTGTGGATGAACGAGTTCTACATGGACCTGCAGGAGATTGACCACCAGATCAGCCAGCTAGCCCTGCGCGGCGTTAAGGGTACCACCGGCACCCAGGCCAGCTTTATTGAGCTGTTCAACGGCGATTCTGCCAAGGTCAAGGCAGTGGAAGCCGATGTGTGCGCCCAGATGGGCTTTGACAAGGTTGTGCCCGTCTGCGGCCAGACCTACAGCCGCAAGGTGGACTACAATGTGCTTTCTGCCATTGCCGGTCTTGCCCAGAGCGCCATGAAGATGGCCACTGACATCCGCCTGCTGGCCAACTTTAAGGAGATGGAGGAGCCGTTTGAAAAGAACCAGATCGGTTCTTCCGCCATGCCGTACAAGCGCAACCCCATGCGCTGCGAACGCATCTGCGCGCTTTCCCGCTACCTGATGGTGGATGTGCTGAACCCCGCCATCACCGCCGGTACCCAGTGGTTTGAGCGCACGCTGGACGATTCCGCCAACAAGCGCATCGCCATGGCTGAGGGCTTTTTGGCCGCTGATGCCATCCTGAACATTCTGCTGAATGTTTCGGACGGGCTGGTGGTTTACCCCAAGGTTGTCCGCAGCCGCGTGATGGCTGAGTTGCCGTTCATGGCCAGCGAGAACATCATGATGAAAGCCGTCAAGAAAGGCGGCGACCGCCAGGAGCTGCACGAGCGCCTGCGCGAGCACGCCGTGGCCGCTGCCGCTGTGGTCAAGCAGGAGGGCAAGCCCAATGATATGATTGCCCGCGTGGAAGCTGACCCTGCATTCGGTCTGACCCGCGAGGAGATCGAGGCCGAGCTGAGCCCCGAAGATTTCACCGGCCGCGCCCCGCAGCAGGTGGAAGAGTTCCTGGCCGAAGTTATCCGTCCCGTGCTGGACGCCAACAAAGAGGATCTTGGCCAGCATGTGGAGCTGAATGTTTGATTTATTTGGGCTTGAGGAATTATAAGATTACGATAGCATCCTGATTGGATGAATAAGCGAAAGGCTGCTTCTTCGGTTGAAGGAGCAGCCTTTTTGAATTTTAGGGGGATTATATTCCATCATACATCGTGCGCCAGCGGTCGTTTGCCATATGTGGGGGTAAATGATTGGCCACAGCCCGTTCACGGGACGATGACGAGCATCGTCCCCTACAAATTATTTGCGGCGTTTGCCGCAATCGGCAAGGTTTCTCCACGGCGGGATGAGGGCATTCCGCCCTACCGCACCGTAAATGATGGCTTTATTATCATGCTTCAAATCTCCCCCGCCGCCACATCGCCGGATTCTATGCATTGGGCAAGAGCGGTCTCATAGGGGATATCCCGCTGGATCATGGTCACATTATAGGTGGCAAAATTGTAGCCGTTTGCTTCGCAGGCGGCTTTTATTTTTTGCAAGGCGGGCTGTAAATCTGCCTGCTGGGGCTGCGATGTGGTTTGAATCGTGACCGCCAGCTTGGCCGGTACATGCTGCAGAATCTCCTTTTCAAACGGGGCGTCCAATGGCAGCCACTGCTGGTATTCCATGCCCAGATCAGAGATATTTTTCCCTGATTCATACGGCAGAATCACCATCACGCATTGCTGCTTTTCATCGTAGGGAATATCGTATTCCGGCAGGGCATCGACCAGGGCCGGTGCCAGGTCAGCCCGCGCTTCCTCGTTCATGCGCCATGCAGTGTTGAGCCGGGCATCCACATACTGGGTGTGGTCAACGGTATGGGTATCGCTGGTAAAGAGCCAGAAACTCGTTTCCACATAGAACCGGGTATCCCGGCTTTGCTGGGATTGCACGCCGACTGTATAGCAGAATCCCCGCATCGAACCTGCGTTTTCTGCCGTAAAAGTCTGATCCGGGTAAAGTTTTTCCGCAAACTGTATGGCCCGGTGCATGGCCCAGCGCTCGCTGATGGGGTCGCCGTTGATGCAGTCAAAGGCCAGCAGCACCAAAGCAATCAGCACCGCCGCCAGAATGCCTGCCATCTTCCTCTTACTTTTCACTTTCATGTTTTTTCTCTCCTTTCCCGCTGGCATAGTTCAGCAGCCAGCCAATCAGGCAGCCAACGCCGCACAGCCCCAGCATAAAAACGCTGTACACAATTAGGGTGACCGGGTACTCCATCAGGGTGGCCCCATACTGCCAATAACGCACGAAGGTCCGCAGCAGCGCGCAAAGGGCAATGCCCTCCCCCACTGCCATCAGCAGCTTCCACATCTGGGGGTCCTGATACACGGCCGCAGCACACACAAACGGGAAAATCAGGATGATCCAGTTGGAATGTTCGCCGTAACTTGTCAGCACCCCAAAGCCCATGCCCAGCGCTGCAAACATCAGCAGGCCGGTATTGTATTTGTGGCGGATCTTTTGCAGCAGGCGGGCATCATCGGGTGCGGGCAGGCTTTGTGGCAGGGCCTGCCCGCCGCCCGCCTGCCACAGGGTGCGGCATTCCGGGCAGGTTTGCAGGTGGGCTTTTACCAGCGCTTCACTTTCCGGGCTGGCAACGCCATCCTGCACCAGCGGGATCAAATCCCGGCAGACCGCGCAGGGAATTTTGGTTTCTGCTTTTCCCTGTTCTGCTTGCCGGTTTGTTTCTTTTTCTTGCGTCATTCGTCGTATCCCTCCTTTTGCAGGGTTGCTTTCAGCCAGGCGCGGGTACGGTGCTCCACCACCCGCGCGGATGCTTCGGTTATTTGCAGTTTTTGGGCAATTTCCTGGTACGAATACCCCTGCGCCCGCAGGTATACCACGCTGCGGGTGCGCTCGTCCTTTTGCTGCAGCAAAGCCTGCACGCGGCGCAGCTTTTGGCGGGCGGCGGTGGTTTCGGTCAGGGCATCATCGGTTATGTAGCGTTCCATCAAATCGTCCAGGCTGACGGACTGGTGCCGCCTGCGCAGGCTTTCCAGCCAGATATTGCGTGCAATGCCAAACAGCCAGGTTTTTACCTCGCACTCTCCACGAAAAGTGGGCAGCCGCTTGATGACTCGCACAAAGGTTTCGCTCAACAGGTCTTCCGCCTGCACAGGGTCGTGGGTCAAAAAGCAGAGGTAGCGGTACAGATCCATCCGGTAGCGCCGGTACAGTTCCTCCAGCTCCGGCAGTTTCATGCTTTGGCCCACCTCCTTTCGCTTTGTTCAGGCGCCTTACATGATATTGGTGGCCGCGGCCGCCGTTTTGTTACAGGCAGCGATAAAAAAAGTCCTGCCGCACCGCTTGGAAACGGCATCGGCAGGATTGGTTGTTCTTTTATTCCTGGCTTTGGGTGTCATCCTGGGGCGCATCGGCAGTCAGGTCTGCACCATCTGCCGCTGCATCGGCGGCAGCATCCGTGGTATCCTCTGCCGGGGGTTCCGGGGTCGGCTCCGGGGTGGCCACAGGGTTTTCCGCCGGCAAAAAGCGCGGCTGAATGGTGCCGTCCGTCTGCTGGTCCGAAACATCCAGCGTACCGCGGTCACTGCTTGCCAGGCCATCGCCGCCGGTATCCAGAATGATATAGGCGGCAAACCGGATCTTGTAATCCAGATTGTTTGCCGTGCCAAGCTGGACCGACACACGGCCCTGATACAAAAAGCTCAGCTCGGTCATGTTCTGCATGGTCAGCACCGTGGTGCCATCCAGCAGGCCATACTGGTCCAGTTCGCCCAGCAGTTCGTTCAGCACCTCGTTGGGGGTCTCCTGTGCCGTATCGGCTTCGTCTGCATTTTCCGGCGTTGCGGTGCCGCTTGGCATGGCCGTTGCCAGGGCGGTCGGCTCGCTGGGGGCATCCAGTGTCAGGAAGCTGCCCGGCGTGGTGGCCGCGCCCTCTGGCAGCAGGGCATCCAGCTGCACCAGATTATCCGGCTCTGCCGGCTCCACACGCAGCACTTTCAGCTGTTCGCTCAGCACCAGCCAGCTGCCGGAATACTCCATCTTAAAGCGTTCCACCGCAGGCTGCACCCGGATGATCACGGTGCCGGGGGCCTGGCGGGTGACGACTGCCACATCCAGGTACGGCATCTGCGCCAACAGCTGGTCAGATTTTTCTTTGGTGGAAAAACCGTACAGGTTATCCCCCACCTGAATGCCGGTTGCATCGATCAGCTGTTGTTCGGTATAAATGCCGGTATTGGCGGGGGTGGTGCGGTCCGCATTTTCCACCCGGAAATCCGTCACCTTGAACAACAGGTTGATGGAAAGCACAATGCCGACCACCAGCACTGCCAAAACGCACAGCACCCCGATGATGGCCTTGCGGCGGCGGATTCGCAGCTGTTCCGCGCGGGTAACGCGGCGCTGCACCTGTGGCGCGCTGGAACGGTACCCCGGCTTTTGGGGGTTCTGTTGGGGGCGGGGGCGCTTTTGCTGCTGTTTGGGCGGCTGGCGTTCGGGCTGTTTTGCGGGCCGCTGGCCGCTGCCCTTTGGCCGCTGCTGGCTGCCCGCCGGGCGGCTGCTGCGCTGCGGCGGGGCGCTTTTGGTGTTGCGATGGCTGGGCTGACCCTTGCGGGGAGGTACACTTTTTTTCTGGTTTCGGCTGCGCTGATTGCGGTCCATGGGGTGTACCTCCTTTCTGTGTTTCAGCTTTTATTTGCTGCCGGTTTGTTCCGGCAGGTTACTTTCCGTTCACCAGTTCCAGCAGCTTTGCGGTAATCAGTTCCAGGCTCTTGGGGTTGCCCAGGGTCTTGGCGGCGGTGCCCATGGCCGTCAGTTTGCCGGGCTCTGCCAACAGGGCATGCACGGTTTCGATCAGCTTGACACCGGTCAGGTCTTTTTCTTCAATCACAATGGCGGCACCGGCGTTTTGCAGCTCCAGTGCATTGTAATACTGGTGGTTTTCGGCCACATTGGGGCTAGGGATCAGGATGGACGCGCGGCCCATGGCTTCCAGCTCCGCCAGCGTCAGCGCACCGGAGCGGGAAATAACAAGGTCCGCCGCGGCCAGCAGATCCGGCATATTATCAATGTATTCTTTTACCACAAGGTTGGCACCGGGGGCAAAGTGGTTCTTGGCTTCCAGGTCCTCAAACAGCTTTACGCCGCGGCTGCCGGTGGCGTGCAGGTGCAGCACGGGCAGATCGTTTGCCTGCTCCCACGCGCACAGCTCTGCCACAACCTCGTTGATACGGCGGGCCCCCAAAGAGCCGCCGAAGCTCAAAATCACGGTGCGGTCCCCCGCGTGCACAGCAGCACGGGCGGCGGCGCGGTCACGGTTCAAAATTTCCGGGCGGACAGGGTTGCCAACCACAAGGGTCTTCTCCGGCGCGCCAAGCTTTTCCACCGCAGCGGCAGAAGCGGCAAACACCACGTCCACATCCTTGGCCAGCAGCTTGTTGGTCACACCGGGGAATGCGTTCTGCTCATGGATGGCAGTCTTGATGCCCTTTTTGGCGGCGGCGCGCACCACCGGGCCGCTGACATAACCGCCGCAGCCGATGACCAGATCGGGCCGGACCTCTTTCAGGATAGCCGCCGTGCGCGGGCCGGACAGGGCCAGGTGGTAGAGCGCTACCATGTTGCGGCCCACGTTCTTCAGGGTTGGTTTGCGCTGGAAACCGTTGATTTCAATATGGTGGAACGGGTACCCTGCCTTGGTTACAAGGCCGTACTCCATGCCCTCTTTCCGCCCGGCAAAGTGGATCTCAGCCGCGGGGTCCGCCGCCTTTAAGGCTCCGGCAATGGCAAGCGCCGGGTTGATATGGCCGGCTGTGCCGCCGGCAGCAATCAAAACACGCATAGTGGTTCCTCTTTTCTCCGTAAAATCGAACGTTTATGTTATGGCAATACCGCATAATTCTAAGTGCCGATACGGCGAGCGAGGTGCGGCAGCTGCTAAGCCAAAAGCGCAGATAATACTTTGTGTATTATCGAGTATTTTGGCAACGCAGATGCCGTGCCGCAGCCGCCGGAGCGGTGCTTAAGCCGTAAGGCGGGAATTGTGCGGTATTGCCTTATATCTGAAACCGAAGAGAACAATGCTTTCCGCAGGCATGCGGGAATTCTCAGTTGCTGTGCAGGGCTTTGTGGGTGCGGCGCTGCGGGTTCATCCGGCGGGCAAGTTCTTCATGCGAGCGCTTGCTGCGCGCAGCGTTTTGCGCGTTGCCCGCCCGCGATATGCTTAGCATAATGCCCATCTCACACAATAGAATCAGCAAGCTGGTACCACCGGAGGAAAAAAACGGCAGGCTGATGCCGGTATTTGGGGCCACATTGGTGACCACCGCAATGTGGATCATGGCCTGCCAGGCAATTTGCGACATAATGCCAATACCCAGCATCGTACCAAAATAATCCGGCGAGTTCAGGGCGATGATAACGCCCTGAATGATCAGTGCGGCAAAAAGGCCCATACAGATCACCGCGCCGATAAAGCCCAGCTCTTCGCACAGAACGGAAAAGATAAAGTCGTTGCTGGCTTCCGGCAGCCAGAGGTGCTTTTGGCGGCTGTTGCCAATGCCCAGGCCGGTCAGCCCGCCGGACGCAATGGAATACAGGCTCTGCTGGGTCTGGTACAAAATATCGCCCTCGTCACCGTTCCATGCGCCGAGGCGCTGCTGAACATAGTTATCCTGTCCGGTCAGCATTTTGTAAATCACAAACACAGCCGCGCCTGCCGCCGGGATGCACCAGAACCGGCCCACACCGCCACACAAAATCATACTGCCCGCAATCAGCAGGATCAGCATGATAGCAGAGTTATGGGGTTCTTTGTACAGCAGAACCAGCACCGGCAGCAGCGGCAGCACGGGCAGCACAATGCCGTAAAGCAGTGTTCCCCGTTTTTCATAATACCGGTCCGCAAAGCAGGCAAGACCCAAAATAGCCGAAAACTTTGCCAGCTCCGAAGGCTGCAGGGTTGTGCCAAACATATACACCCAGCGGTAACAGCCGTTGTACGGCTCACTGAACAGGGCCCACACCAAAAGCAGTAGCGTTAAAATGTATAAGTACCAGTTCATGTGGCGCAGGCTGCGGTAGTTGATGTTGGAAATCAGATACATCAGCACCAGCCCCACCACCGCCAGAATTACCTGCGGGCGGATAAAGTGGTAAATATCCCCCTTGAAGCGGTAATACCCGGTGGAGTAACTGGCGGAGAACAGCATGATCAGCCCGTAAGTCAACACAAGGATCAGCGTGCCGACAAGGCCATAGGAAAGTTTGCCGCGTTCCTCTTTTTTGAACGCGATTTCCTTAAAAAACCTGCCAATGTTGCCAAAGGCCAAATCGAAAAGCTGGGCAAGCGTCATTTGCGGTACAGCCCCCTTTCTGAACGCTAAGGCAGCACCACACAATTCCCGCCTTGCGGCTTAAGCACCGCTCCGGCAGCTGCGGCACGGCATCTGCGTTGCCAAAATGCTCGATAAGACATCCAGTATTATCTGCGCTTTTGGCTTGGCATCTGCCGCACCTCGCTCGCCGTATCGGCACTTAGAATTGTGCGGTGTTGCCCTAAGAATATTTTATGCCATGTAAACGTACATCAGGCCCAGCACCACGCCGATAATGGCGATCAGGCTGAAGAAAAAGTCGATCTTGACTTCTTTCCAGCCGCGCATCTCGAATGCGTGGTGGATCGGTGTCATGCGGAAAATGCGCTTGCCGTGGGTCAGCTTGAAGTAAACGCGCTGGATCACAACGGTCATGGCGTCCCAGATATACACAATGCCAAAGAAGAACACCAACTCCGGCCGGCCCATGATAAAGGCAAGGGCCGTTACCATACCGCCCAGGAACATGCTGCCGGTATCGCCCATGAACACTTTGGCCGGGTAGAAGTTCCACACCAGGAAGCCCGCTGCCGCAGCAGCCGTTGCCGCCGCCAGAACGGCCACATGATAAAAGCTGAGCATGCTGGCAGCCAGCAGGTAGCCCAGCATGGAAACAAAGGTCACACAGGAGCACAGGCCGTCCAGACCATCCGTCAGGTTGACGGCATTGACCAAAAAGATGATGCCGAAGAACGCAATGGGGTAATACACCCAGCCCAGATCCACCGCACCGATAAAGGGCAGCATAATGATGGTGGTCAGCAGGCCCTGCATGTGCAGCCCCACCAGGAAGCCGCCGGTAACAATGAACTGCATGATAAGCTTTTGCCAGGCAAGCAGGCCCAGGTTGCGGTGCTTGACGACCTTGATATAGTCATCCAGAAAACCGATAAAGCCGGAACCAAACGCCAGGAACAGCGCCAGCAAGGCGGCGCGCACCTGCACAATGCCCAAAAGGTCCTGTGCATAGCGGTAGAACCCGGCATACACCAGGCCGCAGGCCACCAGAATGCCAAAGATGAAGCACAGGCCGCCCATGGTGGGTGTGCCCTGTTTTTTGTTATGCCAGGTCGGGCCGGATTCCCGGATGGTCTGGCCGAAGTGCAACTTGTGCAGTGCCGGAATTACAAAACAGCCTGAAAGTGCCGTAACGGCAAACGCACCGATTGCCGCGGCAACCAGCATCCAAGAAACGATCATTCCCATGTGATATTCCCCCAAAATATGCAATTATGCGTTTGGCAGCGCCGCGTAAAGCTGCTTTAATACATCATCCAGCTTCATGGCGTGGCTGGCTTTTGCCAGCACAACATCGCCGGGGCGGACGTTCTGCCGTAAATATTCTACTACTTCCTCCGCCGCTTGGCAATGGATGGTTTGCAGCCCTTTCTGCCGGGCTGCTTCGGCCATGGCTGCGCTCAACGGGCCGTAAGCCACCAGCAGGTCGGCGGCATCGGCAGCCCATTTGCCGGTCTGGCGGTGGCCGGGTTCACTGGCAGCGCCAAGTTCCAGCATATCGCCCAGCACGGCAATGCGGCGGCCGCCGGGGCCGGGCTGGCGATCATGCAGAATCTGCAAGGCTGCTTTCATGCTGTCCGGGCTGGCGTTATAGCAATCCTCAATAAAGGTCACACCGCCGTGCTGCACAATGTTCTGGCGCATACCGGTGGTCTGATAGCTGGCCAGCGCACGGGCGGCGCGGGCACGCTCCAGCCCCAAGCGGGTGGCTGCAGTGTAAGCAGCAAGGGCATCATACACGGTATGAACGCCTGCCGTGGGGATGGTTACACTGAACTCATAGGTTTCACCGTCCACGTTATCCACCAGGGTAAAGCCGGTACCCTCCCCTACGGTATGAATATTGATGGCGCGCACATCGGCGGAGCTGGAGCGGATGCCGAACCACACCGGGCGCAGGCGGCCGGGGATCTGCGCTGTGGGCAGCAGGTCATCGTCCGCATTCAGCACCAGCGGGGCGCCGTCCGGCAGGCCCTGGCAGATTTCCATCTTTGCCTTCAATATATTCTCCCGCGTGCCCAGATTTTCCAGGTGGGAAACGCCGATCATCGTAATAATACCGGCAGACGGCCGCGCTGCGCGCACCAGGCGGGCAATCTCGCCCAGGTGGCTCATGCCCATTTCCACCACAGCATACTGGGTGGTATCTTCCAGGCGGAACAGCGTGTTGGGCAGGCCGATCTCATTGTTCTGGTTGCCCTCTGTTTTTAAGGTATTGCCAAAAGCCGAAAGAACCGCATAGCAGAACTCTTTGGTGGTAGTTTTGCCCACGCTGCCGGTCACACCGATCATCAGCGGGCTGAACAGCGTGCGGTAGTTGGATGCCATACGGATCATGGCAAGGTAGCTGGATTCACAGATGACAAGGTGCTCCTCCGGCACGCCCTCCACGGGATGGTTGGCGATCACATACTCGGCCCCGGCCTGGTACGCCTTGGCGGCATAGTCATGGCCGTCCACACGCTCGCCGGGGAAGCAGACAAAAATGCAGCCCGGCTGCACCTTGCGGGAGTCCGTTACAACGGCGGTGATGGGCACCGGGCGGGCCAGTGCCAGCCCGGCCAGAAGTTCGTTCGCGTTCATGGGTTTCATGGGAACACGCTCCTTTTGGTTGGTTTAGTTGCGGCATGTTTCAGTTTGCTGTGGGGTCCCCCTGCCGTGGCCGGGGTTATTGCTGCTCGGCATCGCTGCCGGTATCATCCTGGGTCGTGCTATCCTGATCGTTTTCACCGGCGGCGTCCTGGGGCGTATCGTCCTGGGCGGCATCGTCCTGCGGGGTATCTGCATCCTGCTGGGCATCGCTGCTGCCGTCGGGTTCCGTGGTCAGGGTAACGACTGTGCCGTAGGGCACCACACTCCCAACCTCAATATCCTGGCTGACAACACGGTCCGATGCACTGCCAGAAATTGCCACATTGATGCCGGAAGCCTTGAGCATCTGTGCGGCAAAGGTTCCGGTTTTGCCGGTGGCATCCGGCACGGTGGTGGTGGCGTCGGTGGTGGACTGGGTATACAGGTAAACCGTGGAGCCTGCGGGCACCACGGTGCCGCCTGCGGGGTACTGATACACAACATCGCCGTCGCTGGTATCCACAAACCGGTGGGAAAGCCCGGCGGCGTTCATCTTGACCTGGGCGGAAGTCCAGCGGGTGCCAATGGCATTTGGCACTTCCACACTGCCGTTGCTATCATAAGAAGCATCCCGTTCAATGCCAAGATACGGCGCGATCTGGCTGATGATGTTGCCGGTAACAGGGGCCACAATCTGGGAAGCGTAGTCAAAGATCCAGCGCGGGTCATCCATCATGACCAGCACCAGAATTTCCGGGTCGTCCGCCGGAAGGATGGCGGCAAAGCTGATGGCCTTGCGGTAGTCGCCGTCCGGGCGGTACTTGTAAGCGTCTTTCCAGTCCAGCTGTTCTGCCGTACCGGATTTGCCGCCGATGCGGTAGCCCGCCACATAAGCGCTGGCACAACCGTGATAGTCCAGGTCATTGCTGGTACCGGTGTGACCCACGTTGTTTTCCATCATGGCGCGGATCTGCTCACTGACTTCCTCGCTGACGACCTGGCGCTTAATGTCGGTTTCAGCCTGCCATACCACGTTGCCGGTGTCGTCCGTCATATTATCCACCACATAGGGGGTCATCAGGTAACCGCCGTTCACGGTAGAAGCCACGGCGGCTGCCATCTGGATCAGGGTCAGCTTTTGGGACTGGCCGAACGCGGTGGAGTACAGGTCCGTTTCCACCTGCTCCATCTCCTGCTGGGTTTTGGAGATGCCCTTTGCCTCATACGGCAGGTCAATGCCAGTGGTCTGGGTCAGGCCAAACGCCTGGTAGTAGTTATAAAAGAATTCGGCGCTCATTTTTTCCGCCACCTGAATAAAGTACAGGTTGCAGCTGTGGTTCAGCGCCCCGGCCATATCCAGCCAGCCGTGAGCGTTGCCCTCGGCGCAGCGGTAGCTGTGTTCCCACTCGGTATTGGGGAATACTGTCAGGTCGCCGCCGCAGTAAAACTGCTGGTCCGCCCCCATCAGGCCGGAATCCAGCGCCGCAGCGGCCGTCATGAGCTTAAAGACTGAGCCGGGGTAATACAATTCCGTCACGGCTTTGTTCTTCCACTCGGCCTCACGGATCATGCCCTGCAGCTGGCTTTTTTCGCTGGGAACGTCGATTGCGTTGCCTTCTTCGTCGATGCTTTTTGTTCCGTTGGGGTTCACAACGCCGTCCGCAATGATATCAGCTACGGCGTCCTGCCCCAAACGGCTTTGCAGGACGGAAATATCGTCCTCCGTCAGCGCCGTTCCGGCATTATCCAGGATAGCCTGCAATTTGGGTTCGGTGATATTATACGGATCGTTGGGGTCAAACTGCGGCGCCGTTGCCATACCCAGCACCGCGCCGGTGTTCACATTCATCACAATGGCGCTGGCACGGTTCTGCACATCATAGTCATCAATTGCGTTGGAAAGCTCGGTTTCCAGCACGGTCTGGATGGTATCGTCAATGGTCAGGTTCAGGTTATAGCCGTTGATAGCCGCGTGGGTATCGCTTTCCTCGTTAGCCAGTTCATAGCCCCATGCGTTCTCGCTGCTGATGCTGCGCCCTGGTGTACCGACCAGTTTCTCATCATACGATTTTTCCAGGCCGTACATGCCGTTGCCGCTGTCATCACAAAAGCCCAAGACCGAGGAAAGGTACATTCCGTTAGGGTATTCCCGCGTGGAGGAGGATTCCTTGTACATGGAAAGCACCGTTTCGTACTTGGCATCCGGATCCCCCTCCGCCTTGCCGTTGGTAATGCGTTTGGTGTTGGCATAGTCAATAATGGATTGCGCCGTTACCATATCAATGCCCTTGGCAATCACGCGGTACTGGCTGTTCGTTTTGCTCAGCTGCTCCTGAATTTTTTCCGCGCTGACGCTCCCGTTCAGCAATTCGCTGATTTTCTGGCTGGCTTCCGCCACATAATCCTGGTTGCACTTGGACGGGTTGGCAATAATGTTCCACACCACACTGCTTTTGGCCAGCAGTTTGCCGTTAGCGGAATAAATAGAGCCGCGCGTGGCGGGGATCTGGGTATCGGAAAGCTGCTGTTCCGCCGCCTGAACACGGTACTGCTCAGCATCCCGGATCTGCAGGGTATACAGCTTATAAATCAGAACGCCGCACCCCACAGCGATAAAGCCGATCACCAGCAGCAAAACCATGATGCGTCCGTTCAGCGTAAGCGCATGATTCTGCCCCGGCTCCGGGCTGCGGCGGTTGTGATGACGCGTGGATTGATTCTTGTTGTCGGGTTGCTTTGGCATAGGTTCATTCCTTTACAGAAAAGGCTGTTTGCACGAATACGCGCCCGCCCATGATGGCAAAAAAAGCGTGCTCCTGTTGGGATGCACGCTTTGGCGCAATGTAAGGGCAGCACCGCATGATTCCCACCTGACAGCTTGGGCACCCAAAGTTATGCGGTATTGCCTTGACCGGATCGGTTACGGGTCAAAACTGCCAAGCAGACTGAGCGCTGCGGTTTTGATACCGGCAAAAAACTTGTCTGCTGTGCCGGCTGCGCGTTCGATCACGCTTTCATCCTCCAGCCGGACATACGTCACCTGGCTGGGGTCCATTTTAACCAGCCCCAGCCGATCCTCTGCTTCCTGCTGGACGCTGGTGCTGTTGGTGATCTGATCCATGGTGGTGGACAGATAGTCGTTATAGCTCTGGGCATTGGTCAGTTCCGACTTGGCGTCATCAATTTCGCCGGAAAGCTGTGTGATGCGTGCCTGGCTGGCGACAATGCTGGCAAACAAACCAAAAAAGATGGCAATGACCAGCACCGTGCCCGCCGTGCGGGCAAACTGGCGTGCCTTGCTCAGGCCGTAGCGTCCGCCCTTGACAACGCGCACCCGCGGTGTGCGGGAGGAACCGGAATGATTGTTGGTTGAAATTTCTGCTGCTGTGGAAGCCATGGGCGCCGCCCCCTTTCTCGTATCGTAAAATTTCGGCTTTCCTTAAGCTGTGCGGCATGGTCACAAGCGCCATGCCGCGCTGCCAATGTTCCCTCCTGGCACGCTTATAATTTTTCCAGTACGCGCAGCTTGGCGGAACGGCTGCGGCGGTTTTCTTCCAACTCACCAGCGTCCGCTTCAATCGGCTTGCGGGTAATCAGTTTAGCTTTGGGCATCCCGCCGCAGGTGCAAATAGGCTGCTCCGGCGGGCAGGTGCAGCGCTGGGCCCAGCGGCGGAACTTCTGTTTTACCAGCCGGTCCTCCAGGCTGTGGAACGTGATGATGCAGAACCGCCCGCCGGGGGCCAGGCGGCTGAAAATCGCCTCCATCCCCTCGTTCAGGGCATCCAGTTCCCCATTGACGGCAATCCGCACTGCCTGGAAGCTGCGGCGGGCGGGGTTCTTGTTCTTGCGGCGCTCGGCAGGCGGCATAGCGGATGCAATCAGGTCCGCAAACTGCAGGGTCGTCAAAATCGGGGCTTCCTCCCGTGCTTTCACGATTTTACCCGCAATCTGCCAGGCATACGGTTCCTCACCATAATCGCGCAGGATGCGGGTCAGTTCCTCACGGTCCAGGGTGTTCACCAAGTCTGCCGCGGTGGGCCCCTGCTGGCTCATGCGCATATCCAGCGGGGCATCCGCGTGATAGGAGAAGCCACGCTCGGCATCGTCCAGCTGGTGACTGGAAACGCCAAGGTCCAGCAGCGCGCCGTTGATGAAGGGGATCTCCAGTTCATCCAGCACGCGGGCGGTTTCGCGGAAGTTGGCCTGAACCACCTGGGCGGGTAAGCCCTTTAGCCTTGCGGCAGCAGTTGCCACCGCATCCGGGTCCTGATCCAGCGAGATCAGCCGCCCGGTGGTCAGGCGTTTTGCTATTTCCTTTGAGTGGCCTGCCCCGCCGGCCGTTCCGTCCAGATAAATCCCGGCAGGGTCAATGGCCAACCCATCAAGGCATTGGCTGAGCAAAACGGGGATATGACTAAATTCCACGGTGTTCTCCTCTTTCCCCGTTTCACACGGTTTAACATGCAGGGGTACACCCCCGCTCAAAGTGTATCTTAAAAATCAAGGTCTTCCATTGCGGCGGTAAAATCTTCATCGCTTTCCGCCTGGCGGGCTTCCCAATCCTGGGTGTTCCAGATCTCCGCAAAGTTGCGGTTGCCGATCACGCTCACATCGTGGTCCAGGTTGGCGTATTCCCGCAGTTTTGCGGGCAGCTGAATGCGGCCCTGCTTATCCGGTGTTACTTCCACCGCAGAGGAATACAGCATACGGCTGACATTGCGGCCCTTTACCATACCTTTTTCGGCAATGCGCTGGGCCACTTTTTCAAACTCCTCCGGCGGGAACGCGGCAAGACAATGGTCCAGCCAGCGGGTCACGATAAAGGTTTCGCCCATTCCATCCCGGAACTTTGCGGGGAAATTCAGACGGCCCTTTGCGTCCACTGCGTAGTCATACTGACCCATGAACATTGTCGAACCCGCCCCCTTCCCGGTTGGAACTGTCGCTTTTTTAGCGTTTCAGCGGAATTTCGCGGTTAACAACCCTGTGGAATGTGTGGATAACTCACCACTTTAACCCCAAACTGCCCACTTTTACCCACTGGAACACTTATATAGTACCAAATCGCGGGGCAAAAAGCAAGCCCACAGCGCCAAAAAGCGCTGCGGGCCATAAAGTTTTCACAAATGCTGTCTTATTTGTTGTTTGCGGGGCAGGAACCGTGCAGATCTCTTTCACAAAGCCCGCACAGGGGGCCGATTTTACAGATTCGGTTTCTGTGGGCCATGGGGGCCGCGGCTGGCCAGGTTGCGCAGGTTCATGCGGGTATTTTTGATATCCGCCACACTGCGGGCCAGAACTTCCTCCGAGTTTTTGAGGATATTCTCACAATAAGCCGCGGAGGCATTGTTGATCTTTTTCGCCTGTGCCTGTGCGGCGTTCACCAGCTCCACGGCCATCTTCTGTGCGCGCTTGGTGATCTCTTTGTCCGATACCAGTACCCGTGCGCGTTCCTCTGCCTGCTTGATGATGTTATCCGCATCGGTCTGGGCGTTCTTTAAAATCTGCTCGCGGTCTGCCACAATCTTTTTGCTGTCGCGCAGTTCATCGGGCAGGTTATTGCGCACCTCATCCACGATATCGCGGCAGCGGTCCACATCTACCACACGCTTGGCGGCGGCAAACGGCACAGCGGTACCCTCCTCCAGCGTTTCCTCCAGCATATCCAGCAGTTCCTCAACATTCATAGCTGTTCCTCTTTCTCATAGCGGCTTACCAAAATCTTGCCGTACTTATATTGTTTTGCCAAAACAAGCCCCTCAACCTGTTCCGGCAGCTCGGCGTCCAGTTCTGTTTCACACAGCACCACACCGCCAGGGGCCATGTGCGCTGCCAGCTGCGGCAGTGCTTTGGCTACCGTGCCGTGGTGGTACGGCGGATCCAGCAGGGCAAGATCAAACTCTTCCTGCGTGGTGGCCAAAAAGTGGAATGCATCATCCGGGATGACCCGGCTCTGCGCAAACACACCCGCCGTTTTGCAGTTGGTCAGCACGATCTGGATCGCCTCGCGGGAAGCATCCAGGAAAACACAGCGCTTGGCCCCGCGGGATAATGCCTCAATGCCAAGCTGGCCGCTGCCTGCAAACAAGTCCAGCACGCGCGCGCCGGGCACAGAGAACTGTACGCTGGAGAACATTGCCTCCTTTACGCGGTTAATGGTGGGGCGGGTAACATCCTCCCCCGGTAGCGCAGCAAGGTTTTTGCCGCGGGCTGTACCTGCAATCACACGCATCATGTTAGGCCGCCTGCCTTTCATTTGTTATATGGCAGCCACCCATCCCGCCGGGAAGCTCAAGCCAGAGCACTCCTATTCGGGATAAACAGTTGCACTTATACATTATGGATGGTTCAAATCCGCTTGTCAAGGGAGTTTACCGTCGTTCATTCTTATTTTACAACCCAGCCTGCAATCCAGCCGGGTTTTCCCCTCTCCTGCCGTTGCCGGCGTTGAGTTTACTGGCGCAGAGCATTATAAATGTTCTCCGCCTTGGCGTGGCTGATGCCCTTGACCTCTTCCAGGTCCGAAATAGACGCCTGCTTGACTGCCGTTACGGTTTTGAAATGTGCCAGCAGTGCCGCGCTGGTCTTGGGACCAACGCCGGGCAGCTCTGTCAGGGTTGCCGCATAGGACTTTTTGTGCATCATCCGCTTGCGGTAATCGTTGGCATAGCGGTGGGTTTCATCCTGGATATTGGTCACAAAGGTAAAGATATTGCGGTGCCGGTTGATGGCGATTTCCCCGCCCGCATCATCCACAATGGCGCGGGTGCGGTGGTGGTCATCCTTGACCATGCCAAAGGTGGGCACATGTTCCAGTGCCGTGCCGCGCAGTGCCTGTTTAACGGCGCTCACCTGCCCGCGGCCGCCATCGATCAGCAGCAGATCCGGCATGGTGGCAAACTGGTTGGTTTCATTATCCGGCTTTTCGCCGCGCCGGGCCGCCTCGTACTCCGCAGCCCGGCGGGAAAGCGTTTCCGCCATAGAGGCATAGTCGTCCGTGCCGGCAACGGTGCGCATCTTAAAGCGGCGGTAGCCGGCGCGGTAAGGCTTGCCATCCTTGAACACCACCATACCGCACACGCTGGAGCCATCGCCCCAGTTGGAAATATCATAGCTTTCAATCACCCTCGGCGGGGTTTTCAGGCCCAGCACCTGGGCGGCTTCTTCCAGCAGCTTTTCCTCGCGGGTATAGCGGCCGCTCTCGCGCCCCAGGCGCTCCACAGCGTTGGTGTAGGCCATTGTTACCAGCTTGGCCACATCGCCGCGCTGGGGCACATACAGCTCCACCTTGCTGCCGCGTGCTTCGTTCAGCGCCTGGTTCAGCGCTTCGGCGTCCGGCGGCAGGGTATCCACCGCAATGGTTTTGGGGATCGTCTCGCCATCCAGATAATACTGGGGCAGGAATTCCTCCCGCACGGCTTCGATATCGGTCGTATCATGAAAGACGAACTCCCGCTTATCGGTCAGGCGGCCATCCCGGTAGCGCAGCACCGCTGCGCATACCGCGCGGGTGGTGCCCGCCAGCGCGATGACGTCCATCTCTGTCCCGGCATCCATAACCACCTTCTGGCCCGCCGCCACGCGGTCAATGGCCGCGATCTGATCCCGCAGCAGGGCGGCTGTTTCAAAATCCAGCCGGTCAGACGCCGCCTGCATCTTCTCTTTCAGCTGCTTGACGATATCTTTTTTGCCGTACCGGATCATGCGCAGGGCACCCTGCACCGCTTCGTTATAGGCTTCGCAGGTGATTTTGCCGCCGCACACGGCCATGCACTTGCCGATATGGGCATTCAGGCAGGGGCGGCCCTTGCCGATATCACGCGGGAACTCTTTATTGCAGCGGGGCAGCAAAAAACAGTTCTGGGCAGTTTCCACCATCTCCCGCACCGCAAAAGCCGAGGTGAACGGGCCGATATAATCGGCGTTCTCATCGTCCTTTTGCAGGGCAGCAGAAATACGCGGCCAGGGGCCGTGGGTGATCTTTACATAGCTGTAGCCCTTATCATCTTTGAGCAAGATATTATACTTTGGCGTATGGGCCTTAATCTGGCTGGCTTCCAGCACCAGGGCCTCAAATTCGCTTTGGCAGACGATGACATCGAACGCAAATGCGTGGTTGATCATTTGGGTGACCTTCGCGTCATGGGGCACGCCCTCGCGGAAATACTGTGAAACACGGATGCGCAGGCGCTTGGCTTTGCCAATATAGATGATGGTATCCGTTTTATCGCGGATGATATACACCCCCGGCAGCAGCGGGAGCATACAGGCTTTTTTGTAGAGTTCTTGTTTTGTCATGGTTTTTGAATAAGGGTGGTGAGTGATTTTTTGTCTGCGCGGCATGGCCGCGCAGACAAAAAAAGGCGGGTGACCAGTCACCCGCCGCAAAAACAAAAGATCTGATTATTCAGAGAAGCCGGAGTTGACCAGCTTGACCAGACCATCCACAGCAGCCTGTTCATCGGTGCCGTCAGCAATGATACGGATGGTGGTGCCGCCAACGATGCCGAGGCTCAGAACACCCAGCAGGGACTTAGCGTTGACGCGGCGCTCTTCCTTTTCGACCCAAATGGAAGACTTATACTCGTTTGCCTTCTGGATGAAGAAGGTGGCCGGACGAGCGTGCAGACCTACCTGATTCTCAACGGTAACTTCTTTAACGTACATAATTATTCTCTCCTACTTATATGAAAAGATACGCCCAAGTTCTCTACCGCGGGCTCCTTTCAGGCGGTATTGCACAATCAGTGCCGCCTTGATTGTTTATATTTTATCCCATTTGTTCGACTTTGTACAGTGTAAATTTGCAATTTTGGCAGGATTCCGCATTTGGCACAAATCGCGCCGGGCCTGCTTGTGCAACTTTACTAGTTTATTTTCAACTGGATTGTAGATAGACTACAAAACCTGTACGAAAAACCGACAGAATACCGCAGGTTCAGCCTTGATCCTGGGGCCGATAGCGCATAACAAGCTCTTTGCAGGGCTTGCAGAATGCTACATCCACCCCCGGCTGGTACATGTTCCGCACGCCATCCGGCAGGTAGCCCATGCGCCGGTAAAGGCCGATGGCCGCCGTGTTTACATCCAGCACGGCCAGCCAGGGCCGGGCGTGCTCCGCAAGTTTTTTGCGCGCAAAATCCAGCAGCTTTGTGCCAATGCCGCTGCCGCGGGCGGACTGTGTGACAAACAGGTGGCCGATCTCCCCCGTTTTATGGCAGACACCTACCATGCCGTCCGGCGTATCCGAAGTGGTGTGCAGGTAGAATGCCCAGCCCGCCTTGCGCTCTTCTTCCAGGCGCTGGCGCATGACTTCCGGCGTATATTCTGCAAGGCCTGCTTCGGTGCACACATCCCGGCAGACGGTGCGGCAGCCTTCGGTAAACAGTTTTGCGGCTGCATCCAGCTGGGCATCCGTCTTGATCAGCTGGGCACGCTCGGTGCGCTTCCAGCGCGGGATCTGGGTGATCGGGTGGGTGGCGCACCACTGGTCATACAGGTCCGGGCGGCGCTGGCGGGTGCGTTCCCGGCTCTGGCGGCCGCGCCAGGCGTCAATTTTATTGTGGTCGCCGGTCAGCAGCACCGGCGGGATGGCCTGGCCCTCCCACACTTCCGGGCGGGTGAACTGGGGGTATTCCAGCAGGCCGTCCCAGTAGCTTTCGTCCTGATAGCCCTTTTCCTCGGCCAGAACGCCGGGCTGCAGGCGCAGCACACTATCTGCCACCACCAGGCTGGCCAGCTCGCCGCCGGTCAGCACATAGTCGCCGATGGAAATTTCCTCATCGCCAAAGGTATCGATCACGCGCTGGTCAATGCCCTCATAGTGGCCGCACACCAGCGCAAGGCTTTCATAGCTGGAAAGCCGGCGGGCGGTTTCCTCGTTATAGGGCTGCCCGGCGGCGGTCAAAAACACCACATGGGGCTTGGCGCGGCCCTGCTGGGCGCACTGGTCCGCCACAGCGCGCAGGCAATCTGCAATGGGCTGAGCATACAGCACCATGCCGCAGCCGCCGCCATAGGGGTAATCGTCCGTCTGGCGCTGTTTGTTTTTGGTGTAATCCCGGATCTGGTGGCAGTGTGCTTCAAACAGATTTTTGGCGCGGGCACGGCCCAGGATGCTGGTGCTCAAAAAGCCATCGCACAGTTCCGGGAACAGGGTGACAATATCAATGCGCATCAATTACTCCTCATCGCCGTTGACCGGCTCATCAAACATGCCCGCAATGGGGCGCATTTTTACTGTGCGGGCCGCAATATCCACATCCACCACAAACTCCGGCACGGCAGGGATCCAGTGCTCCTCCCCCGCTGCATCGCGCACAATATAGATATCCTGTACGCCGGGGTGGTCCACCTTTGCAACGATGCCAAGGGTGCGGCCATCGTCCGCATGCAGCACAGTGCAGCCGATCAGATCATCAATAAAATAGCGGCCCTCCGGCAGTTTGGCATCCGCCTTGGCAAAATAGTAGGTTTTGCCCACCTGGGCGCGGGCGGCATCCATGTCCTCCACCCCGGCCAGCTTGACCAGCAGCATATTGCCCTGGGCGCGCACCCCGCGCAGCGCAACCTCGCCGCTGCCGTTTGCGGCAGCGTACAGGCGCTTGAACTTGGCCAGGAACTGTGCGCCGTCGCACAGCGGCAGGGCTTTCATTTCGCCGCGGACACCGTGGGTGGAAACAATTTTGCAGGCGGGCAGATAGTTTTGCATAGGGGGAACCTCCTAGAATAAATCACACAAAAGCGGCGGCAAATAAAAAGCACCCTGCGCGCAAAGCGGCAGAGTGCTGGGTGGCAAAAATCAGCCGATTTCCACCACGACTTTTTCGTTCTGGCGGACGGCGGCGGCACGCATGACAACACGGATTGCCTTGGCAATGCGGCCCTGTTTGCCAATCACGCGGCCCATGTCGCCTTCTGCCACCGTGAGATGGTACACAACCGTGCCGTCCTCACGCGCGGGGTCAACCGTTACCTGCACCGCGTCCTTATCTTCCACAAGGCCACGGGCAACGGCAATCAGCAGTTCCTGCATGTGGCGTTCCTCCGTTTAATTACAGGATGTTCTCTTTCTTCAGCAGAACACGAACAGTATCGGTAGCCTGAGCGCCGTTGGCCAGCCACTGCTTAGCCTTGTCGGCGTCGATCTTGACAACGCTGGGCTCCTTGGTCGGATCGTAGTAGCCGATCTCTTCGATGAAGCGGCCGTCACGAGCAAAGCGGCTGTCAGCAACAACAATGCGGTAGGAAGGAGCTTTCTTGGCGCCGATGCGGCGCAGACGAATCTTAACCATGGTAAATATCCTCCAAAATTTTGTTTTTACGGCCCCGTGGTTTTCCCTCGTGGGCTTGCAATTTATATATCACCCTGGGGCCAGAGAGGCTTACGGGTCATATCAAATTCATAACAGGCTGCTCAGCGCAGGCCTCTCATTCCGCCAAGGCCGCGCATAAAGCCCTTGGGGTTGCGCTTGACCTTTTTCATCATCTTCTGCATGGCTTCAAACTGGCGCAGCAGCTTGTTCACGTCCTCAACCGTCTGGCCACTGCCCGCCGCAATGCGACGCTTGCGCTTGGGGTTGATGATGGAAGGATGCGCACGCTCTTCCGGTGTCATGGAGTAGATGATGGCTTCAATATGGGGCAGCGCCTTTTCATCGATCTGGTCCATCTGTTCGGAGCTGATCTGGTTGGCACCGGGCATCATGGCCAGCAGCGCGGACGCACCGCCCATCTTGCGGATCTGGGCGAACTGGGTCAACATATCGTTCATATCGAACTTGTTGGCCATCATTCGCTTGGCGGCTTCTTCGGCTTCCTTGTCATTCTGCAAGGTCTGAGCCTTTTCGATCAGGCTCAGCACATCGCCCATGCCAAGGATCCGGCTGGACATGCGCGCCGGGTAAAACGGTTCCAACGCATCCAGCTTCTCGCCGGTGCCCTGGAAGTAGATCGGCTTGCCGGTAACGGCCAGAACCGAAAGCGCCGCGCCGCCGCGGGTGTCGCCGTCCGTCTTGGTCAGGACCACGCCGCTGATGCCAACCTTTTCGTTAAAGGTCTTGGCAACGTTGACGGCTTCCTGACCGGACATGGCATCCACAACCAGCAGGGTCTCATCCACCTCAACAGCCTGCTTGATGCGCACCAGCTCGTCCATCAGCTGGTCGTCGATCTGCAAACGGCCTGCGGTATCAATGATAACGATATCATAGCCGTGGTCTTTGGCGTACTCAACTGCCTGCTTGGCAATCTTTTCCGGCTTTTCGGTACCCATCTCATAGACAGGAACGCCTGCCTGCTCGCCTACAATGCGCAGCTGGTCAATTGCTGCGGGGCGGTAGATATCACAGGCTACCAGCAGTGGGCGGCGGCCCTGGGCTTTATAATAGCGGCCCAGCTTTGCCGCATGGGTGGTTTTACCGTTACCCTGCAGGCCGCACATCATCATAACGGTCTGGCCCTTATTTTTGATGTGCAGGGTCTGGGGTTCCTCGCCGCCCATCAGCTTGGTCAGTTCCTCGTTGACGATCTTGACAACCTGCTGGGCGGGGGTCAGGCTTTCCATCACTTCCTGGCCCATGGCGCGCTCCGAAACCTGCGCGCAGAAATCCTTTGCGACTTTGTAGTTGACGTCCGCTTCAAGCAGCGCCATGCGGACTTCCCGCATCGCAGCCTTGATATCCGCTTCATTCAGCTTGCCTTTGCCGCGCAGTTTTTTGAAAACGCCGTTCAGACGCTCGCTTAAAGATTCAAATGCCATCGGGCAGTTCCTCCTGCGTATCAAGGCGGTGAATAATGGTCAGCATCTCCTCGGTAGCCCGCTGAACGCGGGTATCCGGTTCAAACAACCCGGTATTGCACACGCGCACCTCGCTGACAAGCTCTTCCAGCCGGGCAAGATCTGCCCGAATGGCTTCGGTCCGGCGGGCAGTGCCCAACTTTTCCTCCATCTCCATCAGGGTCGCTTCGCCATGCTTGATGGCATCCCGTACTCCCTGGCGGGTTATGCCATAATTTTCGGCAATTTCGGCCAGCGAAAGGTCATCGTTATAATATTCTGTCAGAATATTGCGCTGTTTTTCCGTCAGGACCATGCCGTAATAATCCAGCAGGATGGAAAACCCAAGGTCCTTACCTGCTTTGGCTGCCACGGCCGTGCCCCCTTTGTGTTGTCTGTTCCTCTGACTGCTGTAAAGTGTTTTTCTTTACAGCTTTTGAATTATAACACTCTAAAGTCATACTGTCAAGGCCCAAAGGTGCGGTATCCGGCTGTTTTTTACGTTTTTTTCAGCTTTTCGTGCCCGCCCAGCATTTTTGCCGTAAAAACTGCGGCAAAATATGTTTTTTTCATGTACAAAGCCGCGCCGGATATGCTATAATATGTTGTATATTGGGTGAAATTTACAGAACGGGGCGGATTTTACGGACTGCGTGTTCTCCCCTGCCTGATTTTTGCAAGGAGGTCTGCCAGGCTATGGCAATATTGCAGAGCTATTATCAGGACGTGTACCGTTCCCCGGTGGTGCGGCTTTCGGGGTATTCCGGGCGGCACGAACTTGCTTCCAGCATATTGGCATATCTGGATTTCGGCGGCGCTACCGGCACTTGTAAGGACGGCGTGGCCGAAACCATGCTGGCTTTTGCCACCGAGCGCGGCACATTGCAGCCCGGTATGCCGGTGGTGGAAGCCAGTTCCGGCAGTTTTGGCGCCGCCCTTGCGGTAAGCTGCGCCACCACAGGCCACCCCTGCATTCTGGTGGTGCCCAGCAGCCTGCCGCTTTCCCGCAGGCAGCATCTGCAAAACCTGGGGGCGCGCATTGTGGTATGCGGCAGCGGCGGCCGCCGTGCGCTGGAACAGGTTGCCAAAGACACCGCCGCCCGCTATAACGGTTACTTTACCAACTACTTTGCCAATGATGATAACCCCGAATACCACCGCCGCGTGACCGGTCCCCAGATTTTAAAAGCCGCCGGGGATGCGATTGATGCTGTGGTGATCGGCGTGGGCAGCGGCGGCACCATTACCGGCGTGGCGGAATACCTGAAAGCCTGGAACAGCATGATCCGCATTGTGGCCGTGGAGCCCAGCGAATGCGCCGCCATTTCCGGCGGGTTCATTGGCCACCACAGCATTGCGGGCATCGGGCCCGGTTTTGTGCCGGAAAACTATAACCCCTATGTAGTGGATACCGTGCTGACGGTCTCCTCGGCCGATGCCGAGCGCGCCGCACGGGAGGTGCTGTTCTATGACGGCATCCCCGCCTGTTCCAGCGCCGGCGCAACCCTGTGTGCTGCCACCCAGCTGATGGGCACCGGCAAGTGTAACCGCCCTCTGTGCATTTTTGCCGGACGCCGCACTTACGAATGATTCAAATAGACCAGGCCGCACGGCTGCCGCCACCAAAGTGGCGCAGGCTGTGCGGCCTGTTTTGTTCTATGTACGTTGTGAGAGGCTTTGTTGAAAGAGTGGATACTGATAAACCAAAAGAGCGCTGAACCTTAACGATTCAGCGCTCTTTTGGTTGGTGCGGAAGATGGGACTTGAACCCACACGTCATAGACACACGCACCTCAAACGTGCCTGTCTGCCGATTCCAGC
>ENA-USUG01000733-USUG01000733.1-human-gut-metagenome-genome-assembly--contig:-NODE-733-length-56599-cov-7.558437_pt1 | contig 56599 bp, 53 predicted proteins | sample MGYA00250059_ERZ773394 | MGnify/ENA primary metagenome ERZ773394 (study PRJEB29103, sample SAMN06111957) | human gut metagenome | biome: human gut; feature: ankylosing spondylitis patient; material... | reverse complement strand
GGGAGGATCATTGAGCCATAACCGTCCGTTTCTACGGAAGATTTGCCCCTCGAAGTAAGGAACATTTGTCCGCAATAGTCACCGTTGCCATGAAAGTAGTCTTCATACCGACTACCGTATGCAGCGGGGTAAACAAGAAGAAGTTCCGGTTTACAATTAGCTATCAGGGTAGTCTTGTTCTCAAAGCCGCAACTAAATAAAGAATCACCCTGCTGGATATACTTATAAAGTGTACGCTGCTCACGGCCGATCATCACCGAATCGTCGTAACTGTAATATTTCAACTCGTAATGGTCATTTACCGGCTCCAAACGGCTAAAATCCCAAAGTACATTCTCGCCGGAATCACCCGGAGCCTCATATTCGACCTGTTGCTTGACAAGACAATCACCGGAACGAAATTCGTTATATAATTGAGTTAATGTAGTCTGACAATAAGCATCTATTGACGGATACAAAAATAAAAATAAGATAGTACAGTGTTTTTTCATAGTTTTCTATTTTCCAGAATAGTGATACTCATAATTCTCTATTGTTCTTTTTATCCCATTTTCTAAACTATGCACTTCCTTTAATTGTCCGAAAGAATCATAATCATAATAAACTATACGTTCATCCGGACCACAAATGGAAGTTACCCCCACCAAAGGCTTATAAGTCAAAACAGATATATGTGCATGAGGTAAAGAGCTACGCAACTGATTAATTCGATTCCAATCATCCGAAGCTGGTTCTAAGCGAGCAGCAATAGCTTCTATATCCGATTCCGAGATTTTATTCGTAACCTCGTCGTAAGTAGCATTTTTTATTTCAGCAATCGGATACATATTGTTATATCCCCATAAATAAACGACATTCACCTGATCTTTTCCACGCATCGCCGCTATTTTACCGTACGAAGTAAACTTATTGACGATTCCTGACGGCTCTCCATACAGTAGAGAAGGAGTTCCATTATAAAGACTGAAACTACTGGAAGACGTAGTAGCAGAAGGTTTTAACTCATAAATTTTATCCCTGAGATAAAGATTATTTTGATTTATATAAGTCATTAAAGTACCTCCTATTACCTTATCATTCAATCTTTTAATTACTTCTATAGGATAATCAATCATACGCTTACCTACCATTTCCTTATAAGGGCTAGCAGAGATGTCTGACACATAACGTGTTTCTACCGACAATCGCTCATTATTACTGGTAAGGGTAGTAACATTATTAGGTAAATCATATTCATTATATGCATAGGTTTCCACTAATTGTTTTTGTACTTCATAAGGATCTGCATCTTCTTCCTGATAATAATAAGTAGTTTTATTCTTTAATAATGCTTTCCCTGTAATATAATCAGAAACCAGCATATCATAGTATAAATAATCATCTGTCCACTCTTTTAGCCCAAAAGATATTTGCATAATAGGAACCGTATCACGTTCTTGATATTCATATTCATATATTTCATCCAGTAAGCTATAACCGCTATTTGACCAAATCGTTTTTTTCGTTAAATGCCCATATTTATAATCAGGGCAAATAAAATTAAAATTAAAATTTGGTTGTCCATTATATACTTCCCCTTCATATGAAACAGCATAATTATCAAAATTATCCAAAGGATCATATTTTACTAAAACACGATAACCGCAATAACGGGGATTCACATCTTCATCCTCCAAATAAAAGTATTCAACTGCCATATCGTCTCTAATTTCTTTAGCTGAAGCATAAAATATACCTCCTCCCGTAAGAGAGGCCAAGTTTGTAAAAGGAGTGGAAGATACATCGTATATAGTTCTTTGCATAGCATACTTATTACTGGGCATAGCATGTTCATCCCTTGTACGAACACGAGTAAAAGTTGGTGTTTCAGTTACAGAACCACTTGTAAAATGGAATTCCTGAACAGTACTATCAGACTTTGAATAATAATTAATAATCTTATCAATGCAGAGTCCTCCATATTTATCATTAAAAATAAAATTAGTATTATACTTAAAAAGGCGTTTTCCTCCAGCCGGATATTGAATAGACTTCAATGAATAAGCATAATTAAACTTTTCATTTACTGACAAGTCTCTCCCTATACTATATTCAAAAGTCGTTGGTTTATAAACATCTTCCTTATAAGTATTTGGAAAAGAACTATCAAATGAAGACGCTTCACTTTGATTTGTAACACTATTGCAATATCCAAAATAATCACGTCCAGCAAAAGAGGCTCTAAAAGGTAATTGAGGTTCGCCTGGTTCTTCACCGTAATAAGAGAATCTATAAATATGGGGGTCATCTGAAAATGAACTTCCATATTCTTTTATCGATTTCAATTTTAAACGTAAATCAGAAGAAGGATAAACAGGGTGAGAGATATAAGATTTAAAATAATCATATTCAAACGTCCAACGTTTCAGTATATTTCCTGAAGGAGTGTACACTTTAATTTCAGATAAGGCTTTCGGTTTTGAACTGCCATGCATCGGCAATAAATCTTCCCGTTCATTAGCTAAAATAAATTCTACACGAACACCATTAGAAGCAATTATTTCTGTTATATATGCATCGTGACTAAGTGTTTCATTATTAAATGCAGAAGCAGAAGTTGTTCCTTCTCTAAATATAAAATCAGTCCAAGCTGTATATCCTTTAATACGGCTCTTAATACCGGTTGACATTGTCTTATATGAAACATCATGAGTCCCATACTTTATCTGAATACTATCTTTATGCATCGGGCCAACAACTTTAGTCAGCCAACAAGAACAACTACATTTTGCATAATTGGTATAATAATCTATATTCGGAATATGAGCCCAACAATAATCCTGAATAATGTTTATAGAATAAGGTATCGAATACGAATATGTTGTTGTTCTATAATCAAAATCATATTGTATACCTTTCAAATCTTTAGCTGATAATGTTTGTCTCGAAGTCGGATTAAAATAGCCAAAAGAAAGTTGTTTACTTCCACATAAGTCTCTTATCTTTAGATCATATAAAAAAAAGCGTCCGGAATACCCCATAAAATTATATGAACCTAAATCCGGTATAGTCTGCCGATCGTATAAGTCTTCTAATGTTGTTTCACACTGTAGATTATTATCAAAACCAGTTATCTTCATATACGTTTTGAATTCTTCCGTCGTCATCAAATTATGGCAAAAATTCTTTTGATAATTACCGTATTTGTCATCTATGCAATTAGCCGTAATAACTCCTCCGGCATTCAAGCTCCAACCGAGTCCTACCCAAGTTGCAACCTGATCAACCTTTATACCACCGGCATAATAGCTTAATGTAATAGGCAACGAAAGCTCCCCACACTCTATAGTATATAAGGGTATTTCAATAGATGGTATTCCATGAGCCCAATCCACTGGTATATCTGCATAGCGCATCAACTCGCCAGCAGTAGGAGCTACAGGCAACACATTATTAAAATATTGATTATAAAGATTATTTTTACTGTTTTCAGCTTGCTTTATTCGAGCCAATGTTGCACTGTCCGACTTTACTACTGTTTCTTGAATATCTTGTGCATAAATAAGCAAAGGGAATATAAACAAATATGTTACAACCCAAATTTTTATCTCCTGTTTCATAGTATTCATTATAAGTATTAACAATACTACAAATATAGAAAACTAGAAGTAATTATAATTTTCAATATTGCAAAACCTGCTATACAAGATCACAAAGTCAATAATTTTTATATAACTAATAATCAAGTAAATAATATTATAAAATAATTTTAATTACTCTACAAGCGATATGCACCCATTAGAATTCATCTAGAAATTTATCAAAACTTAAATTTTGTTTTACTCCTATTTTTAATTTATACATTCGATATTTTACCATAAAAACAGTACTCATTTTCACATGCATCAAAGTTGCAATATCAACAGTAGGTATGTGGAGCTTTAGCAAACAGCAATATTTTATATCTAAATCCGTCAAATTGGGATAGTAAGTATTTAGTCTCTCAATAAATCCCAGATAACAGGAGTTTATTGTATCCTCTAAATTTAACCATTCCTCCTTTCCTAACTCTTTTTTCTGAAAGCGTTCTTTACCTTTCTTTTCTTGTAACATGAAAATTGAATTAATCAATGGATTGGTTCTCAAAAACAACTCTTGAAGTCTCCTAATTTCTAATTGTAGTTTGTCTAGTTCGGAATTCATAAATATTTAAATATAATAGTATATAAACATGATCTAGCTTCATGACGAAATAATAAAATATATGTAATCATATGAATTAAAATAAATTACTATTTATTACCTTCACCTTATCACTGTTTTGAGGTAAGTGCTTGATCTGTAATTTATAAAAGTGAAGGCACGTTTTTCGTCCTTATGTTTTTAAAAAACATCGGGATGATTGTCGACAAACATCGAGATGATTAAAAAAAACATCGGGATGTTTGATTCAACTTTTTGGGGGGAGTTCAAAAAAGAGTGCTTTCACTTTACTGTCTTATGTACCAGATGTTTATCTTCAAAGAGTGATAAGGTGAAGGCAGTTTCAACTAAAACTGAAAAACGCTTAAAGGGACGTTGGCAATCGCCTAAGGGAGCGTTACCGATCGCTCAAGGGGGCATCGGCTGACGCTCCCTTAGGTGATTACCGACGCTCCCCTAGGCGATTGGCTCATTTTGTATGAGCATTAAAGTGTTCTTATGTTTATAAATGAAGGACCGTACGATTGAAATTAATCATACGGTCCTTTGTTTGCAAACGATAGGAGTTTGTAGACAACCGACCGTATGCTAAACAGGGGGTATCAATAAGTTGCTTTTATTCTTTGATAATCATGATTGCCGTTCCTCCTCCCGGAGCTTGTTTTAATGTTAATACAGTGCTGGAGTTAACATTCTCTTCTGTGATTGTCACGGGATAAGGATTGTTTTTATAATTAGCTTCTTCGCCGTCCGCGAATATGTGTGCTTTGTAAGAAGCATTTGCGTCCAAGAAAGATAAGGGTAAATTAACCTCACGCGGTGAAGCATTGGTGATGCTTCCTATGAACCAGTTTTCACTGTCACGGTCTTTACGGGCTATGGTTACATATTCACCTATTTTAGCTTCGGGCACTACGGTCTTGGCCCAGTTCGTCGGGCAGGACGTAATAAAGTCGAAAGCCGGATTGTTTTCATAGTTCTCGATCATATCCGACGCCATTTGCAAAGGACTGTATAATACCACGGCAAGTGCAAGTTGCTTGGCCAATGTCGTTTGCGGATGAGTTTGCGGATGCACCGGATTATTGAAATTAAATGTTCCGGGCGTAAAATCCATTGGTCCTGCAAGCCCACGGGTGAATGGGATGGTTGTTGTATGTTCAGGAGGATTGCCACCGTCTGCCGACCATGCGTCATATTCTTGTCCGCGTACGCCTTCCTGTGTCATCAGGTTAGGGTAGGTGCGTTGAAGTCCCGTAGGCATCACCGGTTCATGATTGTCAATCATGATATTGTATTTTGCCGCAGTTTCGATTACTTTTCTGTAATGACGTACGCCATATTGACTTCCATGCAGCTCTTTATGGTCTAATAAGGGATTGACATATCCGGTTTTAACGGCATTGATACCATATTTCTGATAGAGTGCGAAAGCACTGTCAAGTTGTGCTTCATAATTTTGTGCCGCTCCTCCCGTTTCATTGTGTCCGATCAGGCGGACTCCTTTGGAAGCGGCATAAGAGGTTATTTTCTCCAAATCAAAATCGGGATAGGCTTTTGTAAAACTGAATTGGTCGCCGTTTGCACTCCAATCTCCGTCCCATCCGTAATTCCAGCCTTCTACCAATACCCCTGAAAAACCATGCTTCGCTGCAAAATCAATGTAATTCATGGTATTCTCTGTTGTTGCACCATGTTTGGGACCTTGTTCCCATGTTTGTTTCTTCATGTGCATACCCCACCATATTCCTATATATCTGCCCGGCTGAATCCAAGAAGTATCTTCAATTTTGCAAGGTTCATTCAGATTCAGCATTAGTCGGGATAGGATTAGATCGCCCGGCTTATCTGCGATAATGACTGTTCTCCACGGTGTTTGCATAGGGGCGTTGGCAAATACTTTTTCTCCTGTAGACCAAGGAGTAAGAAATGCTTTTAGTGTAGTGGTATTACGTTTTGGAGCCAGATTGAGAGATGCGTAATCCGTCAGGTTAGCCTCGTGTATCGTTAGATAGAGTTTTTCGTTTACTTTCATTGTCAAGGGAGTGCATATCGTATCCAACCGGCTGACTAAAGAGGGTTTGAACAATCCTTCATAGTACTCGGTATCCCATGGTATTGACCATGCAATCGCGTCTTCGGGCAGAGCAAATTCCGTTTGTTCATCCATTATGGTAAATTCTTTCAGATCGGGCTGTTCCGGGATAACGTAGCGGAAGCCGATACCATCATTGAATACCCGGAATACAACGGAGAAGTTCCGTTTGGGTTCGTCGGACTCCTCTACATCAACAATCATTTGGTTGTATTTATTCTCTATCGATGATTCTTCTCCCCAAGGCTGATGCCACATTTCGTTAAATGAAGAGTGCTCTATCTTTTTTATCTTCAGATTTTCGCCGAGATATCCTTCTTTCAAGGTTAATCCCAAGAAAGAAGTATCAATGACTTCCGTTTCTTTACGGCTTACAGTATAATACATTTTTCCGTCTTTTATGCCTGCGCTCAACTGGATATTCTTATCCGGTGAAGAAACCTTTTGAGAGTCTTCTTTTGTGCAACTGGCAGTGCTCAATATTGAAAGCGAAACAGTGAAAAGCAAGGAATAGATTTTTAAAGTTTTCATGTTTTTCATATTAAAGGATATTTTAAATCAATATGATGAAAATATAGAAGACACTCTGTCTCTATTTGATTGAAGCAAAAGTACTGTATCGCAAACTAATAAGTAAGTAATAAAATAAAAGTATAATGATATATTTTATACTTATGTAGCTAATACATTGAAAAACAGCGTTGTGTATTAAACAACGCTGTACATAAATATAAAGATAGTTAGATGGGAATTTGGGTCAAAATTAAGAGACGGATTCTATTTCCATGATCTTTTGCTCGAACTGCTCGTTCGGTATGATGGATTTATTCTTTGTTTTGGTTTTGTAAGTATTCACCGTATTCACGGAATAGTTCAGGAAATTGGCGATGTTGCTGCTTTCATTGATACCCAAACGTATTAAGGCAAATATGCGCATTTCCGGTGTAAGCATCTTACTGTTTTCCGGACAAGCTATATCCTCAGGTTTAAATAGCTGATTATAGGATTTGATGAAAGAGGGGAATAGCTTTAAAAAGACGCTGTCAAAAGAGGTGTGCATATTCTCCCTTTCCTTTTTTAAGTCGCTTTCTTTGAATGACATTCGTAAATCTTCATATTGTTTGGCCATGATCTTACGATTTACAAATTTATAAAGGTCTTCCATCCTGCCGATATACTCGGAGTTCAAGAAGAAAGCATATCCTATATATTCGTCTTTTATATTATTGCTTTCCGCCAATTTTTTGTTGGTCTCTTGTAATTGTATGTTTTGTTCTTCTATTTGAGCGTTATGTTTTTCTATTTGTTCATTGCGTTCTTCAATGATACCTTGTGCATTATTGAGTTTCCTTACTTGCTTGATAATCACAAATATGGTAATGGTCAGGGATATAAGAAGTAGTGACACGAAAGTAACGATACCGAATAATATGTTTCTCTCATTGGTGACTGCGTAATAGCGTGCTTGCTCTATTAACGGCAATACAGTGCTGATTTCTATTTTACGATGGCGTGCATTATAAAAGTCAGCATCCTCGAGTGCTAATTTTATATACTGGCTTGCCTTTGTCAGATCTCCTTTATCATAAAAGTATAAGGCCAGATCTTTTTTGGCGGTAGTTTCTCTTTTAGCCGATTCGGTATCTAAAATAGAGGCGAGAGCCTTATAATAAATCGCATTCTCCAAATCACCTTTTTCTTTGTAGAGGTCTCCTAGTATGGAACTGAGCAATGCTTGCCATCCCTTGTCAATATCGGGTCTGTGGAATAGTGTACTGAAGCAATCTATTCTTTCTTCAACACTATGAGAGTGAGTGGATCTGGAGGCACTTGCATAGATGTAATAGAAATTATCCGGTGGTAAACAATCTAATACGGAGTCACTGTAAACGTGATATAATTGGGCGTATTTATCCGTAAATGTACCGTCTGTATAATTACTCATATCAGAAAATAAACGGATACATTGGAAATAGAATTCGGCACGAATGTTTTTAGGTATGTTGTTTAAATTGGTGGAATTAACCACATCGCATGCATCTTTAAATATTCCGGCAGAGATATAACTGAATATCAAATTGCAATTTGCAATGACTTTCAATGAGTCATTCTGGCTGGCTAAAGCCATCTCTTGCACTTTTATAGCGTAGGCATGTGCAGAATCAAATTGATATGATTTATATTCATTGAACAGTCTGTTGTAAATATCATACTTCTCATGAACTTCATTCGTTCCTTTCAAACATTGTTTGAGACTGTCGATTCGGATTTCCCTACTCATAAAATAGATGTCCCGTTTCTCGACTACTTTGTCTAGAACATTGAGTATGGAATCTATTTTGTTTTGAGCGGACGTGATTGTTGCAGGTAGCAAAAATAAGATGAATAGTATGATATTTTTCATAACATTTAAAATGCGTTAAGACTACTTGTTTACTGCAAAAATATGATTTTTTTTCTCTTGAACCTAATATATTCAAACTATTTTTTCACAAATATTTTCTTTCCAACCGTATCGGTATCTGATTTTACAATATATAAGCCGGGCTTAAAACCGGGTATTGTTATCTTATCCGATGAAGAAATAGCTTGATAACATTCTCTTCCTGTTATATCATAAATTGATATCTGTATATTCCTGCAGCCTGATAGAATGATGCTTCCATTGATAGAATAGACTTTTAAATTATCTTCTTCATTTACCGGATGCATTCCTTGAGGGTTACAATCTTCTATGAAAATAAAACTGTCCGGCTTATCATTAGTGTCGGTTTCTGCACCGATATTTTCGTAAGACATTGAGCAATAAAAACCGTTTCCTTGTGCGTTGTCGTAGAAAATTCCATATCTTCCTGTCCCGTTTATATGGATGTTTTTCATTTGAAGATTCTTGATTTTATGATTGCTGCTTGCAATATGGATAGCATCGTTTTTTGAGTCATAAAGATTTATATTTTCGAATTTGATATTTTGCAAGTCATAATATGCACTGCTTGCAATATGGATTGCTCCTTGTCTGTTTCCCCAGAAATCGCCCTCAACACCCGGAGTACCATTGTTTACACCACCTCTGTAGATGGATATATCGTTAAATTCGTTATAGCCTTCAGTACCGAATCCTTTACCTGCAAAATCGCAATTAACTCTTAGTCCGGCTTCCATCGGATCAATAATAACGCAATGGCTTGCTTTGTTCTGTTGTCCGCCAAAAAATCCCAGGCTGGATGCACGCCAGTTATTTTCCGCCGTGTTATATCGGTAGATATTATTGATACATAGCTCTGAAGAAGACCATGATGCCATGTCGTCATCTCCATTGTTTCGGAAACTGCATTTCTCTACAATTGCATTTTTTATGCCGGAGCAGAGATTCAGCCCGTCGGCATAGTTATTCCGGAAACGGGAATGCTGAATTAAAAGATTATCAGAGTTCTTTCCATTGTAATTAGCTATCCATCCTCCACATTCGAAATGTTCTACCCATACGTTTCTGATAATGGAATTAGCTCCGAAACTTCCCATGAATCCTTTCCCTACCTGGTAGTTGGCATTGTTATCGTAGTATCTTTTGTTGTTTATCGTATTGATGTATAGTCCTTCAATAACGATATTGCTATTATCGGTTTCTATTCCTCTTTTATTGTATGTGGAACGATCGTCGGAAGAGGCTGTGAAGTATAATTCTGTGTACCACATACCTGCTCCTATGATTTTGGTATTGTCACTTGTTATGTTTATTTTTCTGTCGACTTCATATCTTCCTTCCGGTATAAATATTGTTTTTCCACCGTTGACTTGAATAAATGCTCCTAAATTTTTTGTAGGGTCATCGAATATAATTTTATTATCATCAGTGATGTCGTCAAACGTTATGGCAGCGGGTATTGGCTCTAATTCTATAAAATCAATCGTATATACAGAGCTGTTATCGGTGGTCTTTACTATTTTGAAAGTTGATCCTGCCGGGATTTTCTTAGCCAATTTGTAATGGCTTTCATCAAACCGCATGCGGGGAAATTTATTTGAAGCCGGAGTATTATCCGGATATTTGTTGTTTCCATATTTTAATGTGTATTGCCATGCCCAATAGGAGTCTAAGGTTATATCTTGCACATATTCATCATTTACATATAAAGCCAATGTACCTTTTGTGCCTTTACCATCTTCACTGTCCGGCAGAGAAAAGCGAATGGTGAGTCCGTCAGCCGCTTCATCATTTGTCCATTGGATATATGAGCCTTTTTCAGTCAGTTGGGCAGCCATCTGATTGGATGCTTCACTTTGCAACTCGGTTTGCAACACAGTTGGACTTAGAAATGAAGCATTTCCTGCACATCTATCCGGTTCTGCCTCATATCTTTTATAGGGTCGGTCATAATATCCTCTTTCAATATCATCATCTGGAAATGCAATGGATTGAGCAGACAAATTTAAATTTGATATGAATAAGGCTGATAATAAATAGAGGAAGTTTCTCATAGCTTAACAATGTTAAAAAATAAATTGAGAACAAAATAAGATAAATTAATATGGAAAAGGAAATAATATAATCGAAAATTACGTGGGTTAATTCTTATTATTCTTATATTCAATTGTTTACCAGTAAAATCTCTTTCTCCCGGACAAGAAATGTATAACAATAAAAAGAAATAAAATAAATTAATTATTGGGAATATTCACCCGGATATTCTATAGATTTGGACTTTCATGTTTATATTCTATTTATACTTTCTTATATTTTTGTATTTGCATGTTGTTGATTATTAGTAATATATGTGCTTCCTGAATAATATTTTCTAATATTAGAATAATAGATTTTTTTATTTCTTTTTAAGGTGTATACATTTGCTAATGATTTTTTAACCGATTTATTCACTTTAAAATTTAATAGTTATGAAAATGAAGAATTTTACTATGTTATTGGCGGCATTATCAGTGGGTACGTTTGCTAATGCGCAAGATCCGGTTTTAAATAACCCGGTAAAGGATGGTCACATGATTATTCAGTGGGATTATGCAAATGGTAAATTTGCCGAAGATGTAAATTTTGAGATAGATGAAACATTTGTTTATGCTCTGGATATAACTGGTACTCCTTTGGTAGATTGGATTGCCAGTGCTCCCGCTGGTATTACAAGGTCTGTAGGATGTACATTTTGGACTAATTATTCAGATCAAGGAACATGTGATGCGCGTTTAATAAAGATTAAAGGCAATATCTATGGTGCAACATTTAATCTTAAGCAATTCATAAAAACCAGAGCCCTTGAGCCTATGTTAGGTTTGCAGGAAGATGGAAGTTATTTAGCTACGGTTGCCGGTACTGTTACTGAAGTTTATTGTAATGTTTTCGGTTTTGGCTGGGAAGGAGTAGAATGGGGAAAAGAATGGTGGCAATTGGCAATGCCTGTTGCTGTATCTACAGTTACCCTTCCGTATACCGGTACTAAAACAGGTGATGAATTTTATAAAAATGATTATGATGATTCTAACTTCTTCCCCGGAGGCTTTAATGATTGGCAAGGATATGCTGCTCCGGGTGTAGTTCCTACGGCTATTGGTAGCAAAACAGTATCCTCTTCTCCGGTTGTAGGGTATGAATATTATAATATGGTAGGACAAAAACTAGCTGTTGCTCCGGTAAAGGGACTTTATATTGAGAGAATAGTCAGAGCGGACGGAACATCAGAGTCTAATAAAATATTGAACTAAAAAAGGTAAATAGGTTGTTTCAGGATTTTTAGATAAGCAAAGTTTGAAATATTAACTTTGCTTACTTTGATTAGTATGTTATGATATTCTAAGTAAAGTATTCTATAATGCTTTCTTAGTATATCTTTATTAACCCAATAATTGAGTATATGAAAAACAAATTAAGATTATTTCTTTTTCTGATTGTCGGTTTTTGTAGTTTGGCTTTTATTCAAACTTATGCACAGACAAATGGGAAAAGAATTTCAGGAACTGTATTTGATTCTAATAATGAGATTGTTATAGGGGCTGCTGTCAGTGTTGTGGGCACTACTACCGGAGTTGTAACTGATATTGACGGTAAATTTGTTTTGACAGTGCCTGTGGGGAGTACAATTAAAGTGACTTATCTTGGTTATGCTCCTTATCAGGAAAAAGTTATTGCTTCCAAGAATGTTTATAACGTAGTGCTAAAAGAGGATTATCAGGCATTGGATGAGGTTGTCGTTGTTGGATATGGAACTCAAAAGCGTTCGGAATTAACCGGGGCAATAACTACGGTCAAGTCCGATGAAATAAAAGATTTCTCAGCCAAAAGTATAGCAGAGGCTCTTACGGGTATGGCTGCCGGAGTAATGGTAACTAAAGGAAGCGGTTCGCCGGGAGAGACTCCGGATATTATAATTCGCGGTGCGGCTTCAGTAAATGGAATGTCTCCTTTGTACATTGTCGACGGCGTGAAACAAGGTACAGGTTTTGAGTTCAATATGCGTGATGTGGAGTCTATTGAAATCTTAAAAGATGCGGGTTCATGCGCTATTTATGGTGCACAGGCTGCCGGAGGTGTTATCCTTATTACAACAAAACGTGGCTCACAAGGAGAAAAAACTACAATAAACGCCAATGCGCGATTTGGAATCCGTAATATTTATACTGATATTAAGCTGCTGAACAGAGATGATTTCATCCGTGCCAAAGGTTATCAAGGAGCAGATATTCTAAGTTTTGAAGGCGTAGGAGATAAATCGGAATTACCGGATGTTGATTGGATGGATGTGATGTATGATACGGGCATAGAACAAGAGTATAATATTTCAATATCCGGCTCTACAAAGAAATCAAATTTCTTTTTGTCCGGTGGCTATTATAGTGAGGAAGGTGTTTTTCTGGACACAAAAGCAGACCGTTTCTCACTTCGAACTAATTTCGATTATACAATAAATAAGCATGTAACAATCGGTACATCTTTATATGGTAATTTGAGAAAAAATAATCCGGCTAAAGTATATTCTGTATATACAAATGCAATGCCGTTTCGTACGGTTCCTACAATGAAGCCGGTGGATGAAGATGGAAAATTTTCCATGACCCCTTCTTATTTGAATGGTCCTAATCTTTATGGAAATGAAATGACTTATCATTATAGAGATAACAATTATAGCTTGAACGCATTGGTTTATGCTAATGTTAATATTATCAAGGGACTGGACTTTAAAATAAACGCAGCCGGAAAGTTTTACGGATTCTCTAATAATGCATTTTCCGAAGCCTTTAATTTTAGAGCTGTTACAGAAAATGAATGGATGCAGGCTAAAGCCGGAACTTCTCAGGAGCTGACTTATAATGCGACTTTAACTTATGACAGGACATTTGGAGATCATGGCATTAAAGTGATGATCGGTACGGAGGCTACGAAATATGACGGCTATAATATAACGACAAATGCGAATGATTTTCCTGTTAAGATAGCAGAATCATTGAATCTTTCTTCCAATCCCGATAAAACAGCTTCAGACTTTATAGGAGTGGGCAGAGCTATGTCTTTCTTCGGTCGAATCAATTATTCTTATATGGGAAAATATCTTCTTACTGCTAATTTGCGTAGAGACGGTTCGGATAGATTCGGTCCTAAAAATCGTTGGGGTACGTTCCCTTCCGTCAATGGAGCATGGAGAATGAGTGAAGAATCTTTTATTAAGAATAATTTGTCTTGGCTCTCCAATGCTAAACTGCGAGCCAGCTGGGGTATCTTAGGTAATGACGGTATTGCACAGTTTTTGTATGAAGAAGCCTATGTAGGTGACCAGATTGTATATGACTTTGGAGGCAAAGGACAAGTACAAGGTTGGGCGAACTTTAAAGTGCCAAATGAGAAAATAAAATGGGAAGAAGTGCATCAGACGGATATTGGAGTTGACCTCGGATTCCTGAATAATAGATTGACAGTGACTTATGACTATTATAATCGCCAAACCAAAGATATGCTTTATTGGCGTATCGTACCATTGGCAAGCGGTATAGGTTATTATACTGATATGAATACCAAGATGCCGATTAATATAGGTAAAGTGGAAAATATAGGGCATGAAATCTCTGTAACTTGGAATGACCGTAGAGGCGGATTTAATTATATGGTTGGTGTTAATGCTTCTTTCAATAGAAATAAAGTTCGTCAGTTAGGTGAAGAAGGAGCTGCTCCGTTGGTATATGGTATAAATCGTACTGAAAATGGTAAGGCGATGGGATTACTTTACGGCTATAAGGCTGTTGGAATCTTCCAGAGTCAGGAGCAGGTTGATGAATATAATGCTAAGGCTCAGGCCATGGGCCGGAATTATTATTGGAAAGAAAAAACAGGTGTAGGGGATTTGATTTATGATGATTGTGGAAAAGGTTATGTTGATGAAAGTTGTCAGACGTATATCGGTAATCCTTGGCCTAAAATGTTTTATGGCATTAATCTCAAATTAGAATATAAAGGCTTTGATTTAGCGCTACTTTTCCAAGGGGCTACAGGCTTTGATATTTATAATGGAGTAAAAAGGTATACGCAGAATTTCGGTGATGACGGCAATACCACAAAAGATATTTTCAAGAATTCATTCTTTGGTGAGAACGGTTTGACGGATATGCCGCGTTGCGGGACATTTGATGAAGAGAACCAATGGGTGGGAGATCCTAGCCAGAATTATTCCACAGTATCTTCATTTTGGGTAGAAAGTGGTAATTATCTGAAATTGAAAAATCTTGTTTTTGGTTATTCTCTACCTAAGAATTTGTTGAAGAAAGCCTCAATAGAGAATGTTCGTGTATATTTCAGTGCATCTAACTTGTTTACTATTACAAAATATTCCGGTATCGATCCTGAAATAGCCGGAACTTCGAATAGTGGCAGTCAAAGTGTTTTGGAACGTGGAGTAGATAGATATGACCGTTATTTACCTTCCCGTTTGATTTCATTTGGTATAGATTTGACCTTTTAGTTAATCACAATAAGAAATAACGAATTATTATGAAGAATAAGATTAATCGATTTATATACACAGCTTTTCTGGCTACGACTTTAGTAGGATGTTCAGATTTCTTTGAAGTCACAGATAAAGGCTCTATATCTCCTGATATATTTCCGACGACTTTAGATCAGGTAGATTTAATGTTGAATGCAAGTTATGCCGGAAGTCATACAAAAGGATTGTATACTTTTTATTGGTTTCCGATGGGGGTTTATCTTTATGATAATACTTCCAATACGGATGCGACCTATGATAGTAGGGCGAATCAGATGAGCAATAATACCGATACGGATTGCGAATATAATGCTCAAACTTATTGCGATGTGTTGCGATGGATAGAGCTGTCTAATGCAGCTTTAGAAGGTATCGCTGATTATCGTGAACATTATGCTGTAGAGAATGAAGCTGCCGCTTTGGATTTTATGAAGGGACAAGCATTATTTAATCGTGCTTTAGCATATTGGCATGGACAAATATTCTTTGAAATCGAAAGTAAGAAAGATGGATTGGGATTGCCCTTGATAGACAAGGTTCCTAAAGCTCTTGATGAGATGATGCCGCAACGTGCGACGACCGAACAGACTTGGGATTTTGTGATAGAAACTTTAAAGGATGCGATTTCTTTATTGAAAGGTCACAATAGTGATCCTACCCGTGCTACTGAGTGGGCGGCAAAAGGTCTTTTAGCTAAAGTATATATGCAGGCAAGGCGTCCGGTTGAGGCAAAGCCCATACTCGAAGATATTATCAATAATAGTGGGAAGAAACTGGTTCCTTATTCCGTTTATTCGAATATGTTTTATGCAGATGAAGCGTATGAGTTTAACGAAGAATCACTGTATGAGATCGATATGACGATGAATGATAAGCAGAATGGTCCTTGGGGTGGATTTACAACTGGTAGTGGTATGCCGATGGTTTTTGCTCCGTGGCCGCTTAATCTTGATTTTCGTGATAGACCGTCTACTACGGAATATGATATAATAACCAATTCCACCGGAGGTTGGGGTAATAATTATGTTCACGATAAGAATGTTCGTCGTTTTGGTTTCGGATTGGGTGCTCCAGGCAATAGAATAAAGAATCCCGATTTTAAAAGTGGTGATCCTCGTTCTATTACGAATTTGCCGTATATCATTGATCCTGCTTATTATCAAAGAAGTTTGGAAATTCGCCAAAATAAAGAAGCCGATCCTCGTTTGTATATCAGCGCGGGGCAACCTTATGTGGATACAATGAAGGATTCTAAAGGAAAGGTGACATTTTATGATAGATCACCGGGTATGAATAACCAGCCGGATATATTATCATGGAACCATAAGAAATTCACGAATCGCGAAGGCTTCGAAAATCAGCTGAATTTTAGCAGTCCGGCGAATTATCCAATCATACGTTTGGCTGATATTTATTTACTGTATGCTGAAGTTCTGAAAGATTCAGACCCGTCTACTGCATTGGAATATATTAATAAAATACATCGTCGTGCTTATGATTATCCGATAGACCAACCTTCTCCGATAGATTATACAAGTTTGACTGACCGGACGAAAGCTGAACCGGATGACCATTTGGCAAATGATCCTTTGAAGTATGAACGTTGGGCAGAGCTATTTGCCGAAGGTCAATGGTGGTTTGACATACGACGTTGGGAAATAGGAGAACAGGAAATGAAGTATTTTAAAAATAATAGAAACGGCTCTTTGATTTGGAGAGGTATTGACTGTTATGTACAGCCTATTCCTAAAACGGAGATAGAAAGATATAACGGTAATATTAAGCAATCAGGAAATTATTAATCAAAAGATTATAGTCTGATATAACTTAAATAAAAGCGCGATCATTAGTCATTCGGAATTGAATGATAAATCATAGACGGAAAATATATGAGGTATATTATTCTGAATGACAGAAATGGTTGCTGTTTTTATGGTGTTATGTTATTGTCTTTTTCTTAATCCATAGATAAGTATGAAGGATAGATATCTGTTAATTGTGCTGTTGATCACAATTTTGGTTCCTATAGGGAAAGTTGCGGCTCAAAGTGTTGTGTTTCCTGACGATGATAAAGAGCGTGGGTATTATAACCGACCGTATAAAAGGTATGAGGCCGAATCCGGGAAATGCTCGGGTAGTGCATTATTCCTGAACCCCACTTATATTCAGACGGAATTGCAGAGTGAAGCATCTAATCAGATGGCAGCCCAATTGATTGAAAAGGGATCATTTGTTCAATGGGCAAATGATGAAGCGGCTGACGGACTCACCATTCGTTTTTCCCTGCCGGATGGTGAAGACGGTAAAGGAACAAAAGGCACTTTGGCTTTATATGTAAATAATGAATATGTACAAGACATAGTTTTGGACTCTTATTGGGCATGGCAGTATGCGTTGAAGAAAGGACAAACGTATCCTGATAATATTCCCGCCGGCAACAAATTTGCCAGAATGCGTTTTGATGAGATGCATGTCAGATTAGACCGTAAGATTCCTGATGGAGGCAGCTTCAAGTTGGTGAAAACGGATGATAATCAAATTCCGTATACAATAGATTTTGTAGAGTTGGAAGCCGTTCCTGAAGCTGTAACGTTTGAATCCATACAAGATGCAAATAAAGTCATGTATCTTCCTTCTGAAGGGAGGCTTGATCAGTTTATAGCAAAGAATGGTGGAAGAACAATCTATATTCCGGCCGGGAAATATGATGTAGAGGAGCGTATTTCTATTTCGCGACCGAATACAAAAGTAATAGGAGCCGGTATGTGGTATACGGAAATTTACTTTTCGGCTTCTTCGGATAATAAACAGACTTATAATAAAAGAGGCATTGAGGCCGATGCTGATAATATAGTTTTGGAAGGTTTGTATCTCAATACTGTAAATAATAAGAGATATTATAATGATAATTCCAATTATCAGGTAGGGAAAGGCCTGATGGGCAGCTTTGGGGCTAATTCTGTTATTAAAAATGTTTGGGTAGAACATTTTGAATGTGGAGGCTGGATTGATGGGACTGATCGCCTGAGAGTATCGCATTGCCGTTTTCGGAATAATTATGCCGATGGGATAAATTTGTCTTTTGGAAGTCGGAATTCTTTCGTAGAGTATTGCAGCTTCCGTAACAACGGAGATGATGACATGGCATCATGGTCACGAGGCCATAAGATGTGTGAGTATATAACCTATCGATATTGTACTGCGGAAAATAACTGGCGTGCATCCAGTGTCGGTTTTTTCGGTGGAAAAGGTCATAAAGCTCAAAACCTTGTTGTCATTGACCCTATGGAGGCCGGTTTGCGGGTAACTACAGATTTTCCGGGCAGGGAGTTTAGTGACGAGGATTTTATTGTGTATGATAATATCTCTGTTTATAGAGCGGGATGTCCAAAAGGAATACTGGGAGTCAGTGGTGACATCATTAACGGGAGTGCATCAGGGGCGATACATATAACCAGTTATTTGCAGTATGATCTTCATCATGTGAAGTTCTCTAATATTGATATTTTTAATTCAAAGGATGTGGCTATTTTCATTGGCTGTAAGAATAGAAAAAAAATAGATCAGCTTTATCTGGAGAATATTCTAATTGATGGGACACAAGGAGACGGTGTGTATTTTTCTCGTGCAAAGGGTAAAGCGTTTTATTCTAACTTACAATTTAAAAATGTGAAAGGAAAGAATATAGGAGAAGTATCAAACGGTTTTGAATTCTCTACGGACATTAAAACCGGGCTTCCCCAATAATTATCGGGGATAAGCATAAATCGGATTTTTTATAAAATCATGTGTTATTTATTCGTTTGGGCTTATCTCTTTGTGGGTTGGTGACACCTGTTGTTCAGCATACGGTCGATTGTCTGCAAACTCCTATCGTTTGCAAACAATCGACCGTATCTTTGTTAACAAACGACCTGATGTTTTTTTCAATCAACCCTATGTTTTTTTCAAACGACCTGATGTTTTTTAAAAACATCAAGGTGTTTATAAGTGAAATACAGTATAAAAAACGAATTGTCCTCAAATAACCTTCAATCTTTCAGTTTACTAATTTATGATTGATTATCAGATTGTTATCCTGAACCTTTCTTAGGAAAAAGATTCAGCCGAAGATGAATGATGAGTCTATGTGCTGAATGATTCTATCTTTCAGGGCAACTCATTCATTATCAGAGTGAAATTAGCAAACTGAAGGATGAAACTTATAGGTAATTATTGCTCTGAGAGTACACAAGTTAGACAATGTTACTTGGTGAAGTATTTTCATTTTCACAGTCACTGTCTTTCTTCTCATTTTCTTCTTCCTCTTCATCTTCTTCGTCAGCAAACGGATCCGGCTTTTGCGGGCCTTTGCCGGCAAAAAGTACAGAAGCTACCATACCTGCGATGGCTCCGCCAAGATGGCCCTCCCAGGAAACCGAATCTCTGGCAAAGAATGGAAGCATATCCCACACAAGCCCTCCATAGAGGAAAGTAACCAGCAAAGACACTGCTATAAGTGGTACGTGTTTGCGAATGATACCACTAAAAAACAGGAAGAAAGCAAGACCGTAGATTAATCCGCTTGCACCGACGTGCCAACCCGGTTTCCCGATGATAAAGGTGATGATGCCTCCTAGAATCCATACAAAGAAAAAGATCAGGGCTCCTAAATCCTTGTAGAAATAGAATAAACACCATAATAGAAAAAGTAAAGGTATTGTGTTGGCAAATAGATGTTTAAAGCTGGCATGTACCAATGGATGCGCAAAAATACCAAATACTCCTTTTTTCTCCATGGGGTAAACCCCCAGTCGGGTGAAGTCCCAATCCATACCCGTTTCCAAGACTTTTATCATGTAAAGGATGAAAATAAAGAAAAGAGGGATAACCATTGCTAGTAAAATACGGCGTATTTCGGGTTTCATACTATTGTTCTTATAAATATTTCTGCAATGCTACGAATATTTGCGGAAAAAATAAAAAATAATCAGGTAATTAATTTTGCTTTTGTGTTATAATTACTATTTTTGAGGCACTACAAATGGTTGTAGGGTATATTAAAGTAAAATTTTAACCTTAAAATATGCACAGCTATGAGCTATTTACGATTTGATAAGACTCTGATGGTGAACTTGGAAGAATCCTTGCAAAGAGAGATTCTCCGCACAAACAGATCGGGAGCCTATCATTGCACTACGGTTGTAGATTGCAATACCAGAAAATACCATGGACTGCTGGTTATTCCTGTTCCTGAACTGGATGACGAGAACCATGTGCTTCTGTCTTCGCTCGATGAGACTGTTATTCAGCATGGTGCGGAGTTCAATCTTGGGCTTCATAAGTATCAGGGTAATAATTACAGTCCCAACGGTCATAAGTATATTCGTGAGTTTGATTGTGAGAAAGTTCCAACAACTACATATCGTGTCGGCGGAGTAATAATGAAAAAGGAAAAGGTTTTCGTTCATCACGAGAACCGTATTCTTATTCGTTATACTTTGGTTGATGCGCATTCTGCGACAAAACTTCGTTTTCGTCCGTTTCTTGCTTTCCGTAGCGTGAAGCAGTATACTCACGAGAATGCACAGGCCAGCCGGGAATATCAGGAAGTGGAGAACGGAATTAAAACATGTATGTATCCGGGTTATCCCGAATTATATATGCAACTTAACAAAAAGTGTGAATTTCATTTTGAACCGAATTGGTACAGAGGCATCGAATATACGAAGGAGCAGGAGAGGGGATATGATTTCAATGAAGACCTTTATGTTCCGGGATATTTTGAAGTAGATATCAAAAAGGGCGAGAGCGTAGTCTTCTCTGCCGGAATTTCGGAAGTAAACACGCGTCAGTTGAAGAAAGTGTTTCAAGAAGAAGTGGATGATCGTACTCCGCGCGACAGTTTCTTGCATTGCCTGATAAATTCAGCTCATCAATTTCATAATAAACAAGGAGATAAGCATTATATCTTAGCCGGTTATCCATGGTTTAACTGCCGTGCACGGGATATGTTCATTGCTTTGCCCGGTCTTACACTGGCCATTGATGAAATTGATGAATTTGAATCGACAATGGCAACGGCGGAAGTCGCCATCCGGAATTTTATTAAGAGCGGGTCGAGCGAATGTAAAATCTATGAGATGGAACATCCTGATGTGCTTCTTTGGGCGGTATGGAGTTTGCAGCAGTATGCAAAAACAACCTCACGTGAGCAATGCCGACAGAAGTACGGGGATCTGCTTGAAAAGATTATAGAATATATCCGTAGGGAGAAACATGATAATTTGTTTTTGCATGACAACGGATTGCTTTATGCCAACGGAAAAGAAAAAGCCATTACATGGATGAATTCTACGGTTGACGGACATCCGGTTATTCCCCGTACAGGATATATCGTGGAATTTAACGCATTATGGTATAATGCTCTTCGTTTCGTGGCAGAAATATCCCGTGAAGGCGGTAATGCTGATTATGCCGAACTGTTGGATAGCTTGGCTGCTAAAGCAGCTGAATCATTTATTGAAACATTCCGTAACGAATATGGTTATTTATTCGATTATGTGGATGGAAACATGATGGATTGGAGTGTTCGTCCGAATATGATATTTACAGTTGCTTTTGATTATTCTCCGCTTGACCAGGCTCAGAAGAAAAAAGTATTGGATATAGTGACGAGAGAATTGGTAACCCCCAAGGGAATACGTTCGTTAAGTCCCAAGAGTGGAGGTTACAATCCTAATTATGTCGGTCCTCAGATTCAGCGTGACTATGCTTATCATCAGGGTACGGCATGGCCATGGCTAATGGGATTTTATATGGAGGCTTATTTACGTATTTATAAGATGAGTGGTATTTCGTTTGTGGAACGCCAATTGATTGGCTTTGAAGAAGAGATGACGCGTCATTGTATTGGTTCTATTCCGGAATTATTTGATGGAAATCCTCCTTTCAAAGGGCGTGGAGCTGTATCTTTTGCAATGAATATTGCTGAGTTCTTACGTATATTAAAGCTTTTGAGTAGATATAACCAATAAGGAGGAGGAACGAATATGAAAGTATTAATGTTTGGATGGGAGTTCCCTCCGCATATTTTAGGTGGTTTAGGTACTGCCAGTTATGGATTGACAAAAGGTATGTCCATGCAGGAAGATATGGAGATAACTTTCTGTATACCGAAACCTTGGGGTGATGAGGATCAGAGTTTTCTCAAAATATTGGGAATGAATAGCGTTCCCATTGTATGGAAAGATGTAAATTGGGATTATGTAAATGGTCGCGTGGGCAGCTATATGAATCCGCAGGATTATTTTGATTTGAGAGATCATATCTATGCTGATTTTAGTTATATGAACACGAATGATCTTGGCTGTATGGAGTTCTCCGGTCGTTATCCGGATAATTTGCATGAGGAGATTAATAACTATTCCATTGTTGCGGGAGTGGTTGCACGTCAGCAGGAATTTGATATTATTCATTCTCATGACTGGTTGACATATCCTGCCGGTATCCATGCAAAGCAAGTTTCCGGTAAACCGTTAGTTATCCATGTGCATGCAACGGATTTTGACCGTAGTCGTGGAAATGTAAACCCGACTGTTTATGCAATTGAAAAGAATGGTATGGATCATGCGGATCATATCATGTGTGTAAGTGAATTGACACGACAAACTGTAATTCAAAAGTATTTCCAAGATCCGAAGAAAGTATCTACGGTACATAATGCCGTATCTCCACTTTCTCAAGAAATTTTGGATATAGTGCCGAAGAGGAATCCGAAAGAGAAGATTGTTACATTCCTCGGACGTATTACCATGCAGAAAGGCCCGGAATATTTTGTGGAAGCGGCAGCGATGGTATTGGCAAAGACCAAGAATATCCGTTTTGTAATGGCAGGTAGTGGCGATATGATGACACAGATGATTCATCTGGCAGCAGAGCGTGGCATTGCGGATCGTTTTCACTTCCCCGGTTTTATGAAAGGAAAACAGGTTTATGAAGTGTTGAAAGCAAGTGATGTTTATATCATGCCGTCGGTTTCCGAACCGTTCGGTATTTCCCCATTGGAGGCAATGCAATGCAGTGTGCCTACTATCATATCTAAACAATCAGGATGTGCTGAGATTCTCGACAAATGTATTAAAACAGATTATTGGGATATTCATGCAATGGCTGATGCCATTTATTCTATTTGTACTTATCCGGCTATGTATGACTATTTGAAGGTGGAAGGTAAAAAAGAAGTCGATAATATCAAATGGGAGAATGTAGGATATAAAGTTCGTGGTATATACGACGAGATTTTGAAAAATTATAGATAACAATAAAATAATATAGATATGAAAACAATCTGTCTTTATTTCGAGATTCATCAAATTGTCCACTTGAAACGTTACCGTTTCTTCGATATAGGCACAGACCATTATTATTATGATGATTATGCAAATGAAACGGGAATGTCCGATGTTGTGGAACGCTCTTATAAACCGGCTTTGTCTGCATTGATTGAGATGGTGAAAAACTCGGATGGAGCTTTTAAAGTGGCTTTGTCTGTTTCCGGTGTGGCGTTAGAGCAAATGGAAATGCATGCCCCTTGTGTGATTGATTTGCTTAATCAATTAAATGACACCGGATGTTGTGAATTCTTATGTGAACCTTACTCTCATGGTTTATCCTCACTTGTTAATGAGGATTGTTTCCGTGAAGAAGTGAAACGTCAGAGTGATAAGATCAAGCAATTGTTTGGCAAGGCGCCGAAAGTATTCCGTAATTCAAGTCTGATTTATTCGGATGAGATTGGTGCGACTGTAGCCGGTATGGGATTTAAAGGCATGTTGACAGAAGGCGCTAAACATGTGCTTGGCTGGAAGAGCCCGCATTATTTGTACCATTGTAATCAAGCTCCGAGCCTTAAATTATTATTGAGAGATTTCAAACTATCGGATGATATCAGTTTGCGTTTCTCAAATGCGGATTGGAGTGAATATCCGTTATTTGCCGATAAGTATGTAGATTGGATTGCTGCATTGCCGCAAGAAGAGCAAGTAATCAATATCTTTATGGAATTGAGTGCGTTAGGCGTAGCTCAACCCCTTTCTTCTAATATTCTTGAATTTTTGAAAGCTCTTCCGGCTTGTGCAAAGGCTAAGGGCATAACTTTCTCTACTCCATCGGAGATTATTGGAAAGCTTAAGTCTGTATCACAGATTGATGTGCCTTATCCGATGTCTTGGTGTGATGAAGAACGTGACATTAGTCCATGGCTTGGAAATCCTCTTCAAAGAGAGGCATTCAATAAACTTTATAGTGTTGCGGAACGTGTGCATTTATGTGATGATCGTCGTATCAAGCAGGATTGGGATTATTTGCAAGCAAGCAATAATTTCCGTTTTATGACGACAAAGAATTCCGGAGTAGGAATAAACCGTGGAATATATGATTCTCCCTATGATGCTTTCACGAATTATATGAATATTTTGGGTGATTTTATTAATCGTGTGAATTCTCTTTATCCGGAAGATGTGGATGATGAAGAACTAAACTCTTTACTTACTACAATAAAAAATCAGGGTGAAGAATTAGTTGAGCTACATAAAGAACTGGATAAACTTGAAAGTAAGTTGGAGAAGACAAAATCAGCTTCTGCTCCGAAGGTTAAGCCGACAGTTAAAGCTACTGCAAAAGTTGCAAAGCCTAAAGCTGTAGAAGCTAAAAAAACTCCGGCTAAGAAAGAAAAATAAAAAGTCTCATTTAGGTATAATAAAAAAGCAGCTTTTAAAAGCTGCTTTTTTATTATCATGTTATTGTTATTTGAAAGTCGTATAAGTAACGTATAAATTGATCTTTTCTCCTTCCGAACCACCCTCCAGCTTGGCACTTGTAAGTTTCAAATCATGGCTGACGGCAACTACCGACTGATCTGTCCCCGAACTTTGAGTGATATTAACCGGTATTAATACAATTTTATTCCAGTCCGGATTCTTGTTTACCCAATCGGCATCTTTACTTTCCCCTTCTTTTCTCTCAGCAATACAAGCATTTACTAAATTGTTGATGTTACTGAATTTATAAATGTTATTGCTACCTAATGTTGTTACATAAGATGTTTTGTTATCGTACAATTCATTCTTCTCAAAGAAAGAGTACATCTCTTTTTTGCGTACCATTAAGATATATCCGGCTTTAGGCATCTTATACGGTGTGAGATTGCTTCCCGTTTCGTTGTAGGTAGTAAAGCTTAATTGCACTGAATTGAGTGTGTCTTTGGCATACTCTCCTGCATTTATTTGATCTATCGGTAATGTCGCTTCCGTGAAAATTCCGGCAGGGCTTTTTAAATAAGTCCAATTGTTCTGGGCTACTAAGTCTTTGAGCTTTGCTGAATTTTGGAATCTGTTTGCCTGAATGACTTCTTTGGTTGCGGAGAATACTGCCAGACTTTTTACCTTTATGGAGTCTTTGTCAGGTTCTCGAGTTGTTTTATCACGGATTATATTCCCTAATGTATCGGTTCCATATATATCAGCTGTTAGAATTAAATCCATATCACTTAAATAAAGGATGTTTCCGTCGCCACTTTCATGTTTGACATAAACTCCTTTGAATACATTTTGGATAAAAGACTCTGAGTTTGCGAAATAACCAGGGTTATTTTTATTCGCTTCTATAATTCTGTTTGCTAACTCCTTGGATAGGTCGGTTCTTATAGAATATGAATAGTAAGTGTTCCATAAGGAATCTTTTACCGACATATCTTTAATCGTATAATATTTACTTCCTAATGGTTGTGAAGCAGGATTATAATATTTCTCAGGATCGACAGCTGAATAATAATAGTCTTTATTACTTTGTAGATAATTATTTAGCTCATAAACGACCAATTTGTTTTGCGCGGTTGAATCTCCGTAGAAATCGTTTTTATTGTAGTATAAATATAGAAGTGCTTTATAGGAATCTTTGACTATTAAACTGTCAGGAATTGTATCTAATCTGATTGTCAGGTTATCTATACAGTTAAATTGAGTCATAAAGTCCGCTTCAAATACGCCAAAGTCCGGGTCGGTGTATTTTCCTAAATACGCAGTGCTTGTTCTGGCATATATAGAATCCGCCAAAATAGATCTGGTTGTAACTTCAAATATCGCATTCTTGACTTCGATTTTATCTCCGTCCTGCATCATACTTTCTCCTAAGTTTCCGGTATTGTCATCGCATCCGAAAAGAACAAGGGCGAGTAAAGCTACCCACAAATATTTTATTTTCATTGATTTGTCTGATTTGAATTTATTTCTTTTCAGTTTCCCATACTTGGTCGTAGAATTGGTCAAAAGCCTCGATATAGTTATCCGGTGATTGATAATCAAGGATAGGAATACCTGACTCATTTGCGAATTTCATGACATCTTGGTTCACCGATTCACTGTTTTGAATTACTCCGTCGGAATAGGAGATTGCCAATTTCATTAGTTCGGTGTAGTCAACCGGTTTATTTATTGATTTTAAATTATCTTCTTCAATGCCTTTTAATAGTAATTTAGACGTAAAATCATTATTAAAGCTGGATTTAAAATCATCTTCATATACAGAGAAAATCACTTTTGAATCCCGAAAAGACGGTTCGTCTTTATATGCTTTCTTTATATATAAAGGAGCTAATGCTGTCATCCATCCGTGACAATGGATAATATCCGGACACCAACGTAGTTTTTTTACTGTTTCCAATACTCCTCTGGCATAGAAGATTGCACGGCTGTCATTATCTTCGTATTCGACATCGTTTTCGTCAACCTTTTGTAATCTGTTCTGGAAATAGTCGTCATTATCGATGAAATAGACTTGCATTCTTGCTGATTGGATGGAAGCCACTTTTATGATAAGAGGATGGTCCGTGTCATCAATGATAAGGTTCATTCCTGAAAGGCGGATAACTTCATGCAGTTGGTTTCTGCGTTCATTGATATTCCCCCATTTAGGCATAAATGTCCTTATCTCTCTACCTTTCTCCTGAATAGCTTGTGGAAGGTATCTGCCGATATTGGCCATTTCTGATTCCGGAACGTAAGGAGTAATTTCTTGTGTAATAAATAAAACCTTGTTAGCTTTCATCATTTATAATATCTTTCTCTTCAAATATTCTGCAAAGATAATAAAAAAAAAGCGCATTTATACAAGTTTCTTAAGGCAATAATTGGAACGGAGATGTTAACTCCTTATTATTCAGTCTTTAAATAGATACTGTAGGCTGATCTTAAATCGTCAGCTTTTGCATTAATTTATAATATTTCTTCTTTATATGGTAAATTATCGTTTATTTTGCACGGTTTTTTTGTGGAACAAGGAATAAACATTAGAATAGAAATGAAATTAGTACATACTATCAGCGACTTACAAGCTGAATTGTCGGCTTTGAAAGCTCAGAATAAAAAGGTAGGGTTGGTTCCCACGATGGGTGCTTTGCATGCCGGGCATGCTTCGTTGGTTAAACGTTGTGTAGAGGAAAACGATGTGGCTGTGGTTAGCGTTTTTGTAAATCCTACACAGTTTAATGATAAGAATGATTTAATCAAGTATCCGCGTACACTGGATGCTGACTGTGAATTGTTGGAGTCGGTGGGAGCGAGTTTCGTTTTTGCTCCTTCTGTGGAGGAGATGTATCCGGAACCTGATACTCGTGTCTTTAGTTTTTCTCCGTTGGATACTGTCATGGAAGGTAAGTTCCGTCCGGGACATTTTAACGGTGTGGCACAGATTGTTAGTAAATTGTTTGATGCGGTACGACCGGATCGTGCTTATTTCGGTGAGAAAGATTTTCAGCAGTTGGCTATCATTCGCAAAATGGTGAAACAGTTGCATTATAACTTGGAAATAGTAGGATGTCCTATTGTACGTGAAGAGGATGGGTTGGCTTTAAGTAGCAGAAATGCAAGACTTTCTACCGTAGAACGTGAAATAGCTTTAAATATATCGAAGACTTTATATAAAAGTCGTACCTTTGCTGTCGATCATTCGGTGGAAGAGACTTTGCAGTTTGTTGAAAGTGAAATAGGAAAGGTGCAGGGATTGCAACTTGAGTATTTTGAGATTGTGGACGGAAATACATTGCAAAGTATTGCCAACTGGGATGATACAACGTATGCCGTAGGGTGCATAACTGTATTTTGCGGTGAAGTGCGTTTGATAGATAATATCAAATATAAAGAATAACTAAATAAACTAAGCCTTATGATGATTGAAGTGATAAAGTCTAAATTACACTGTGTACGTGTGACGGAGGCTGATTTGAATTACATGGGTAGTATAACGATTGATGAGGACTTAATGGATGCGGCGAATATGATTGCCGGAGAGAAAGTTCATATCGTAGACAATAATAATGGGGAACGTTTTGAAACTTATATTATAAAAGGAGAACGAGGTTCCGGTAAGATTTGTTTGAATGGGGCGGCTGCCCGTAAAGTTCAGGTGGGTGATATTGTCATTATTATGTCGTATGCCATGATGGATTTTGAAGAAGCTAAGACTTTTAAGCCGACAATCGTTTTTCCCGATTCTACTACCAATAAATTAGTAAAGTAAGTCTATTCGTATAAGCGAAACTCATAAACATATATTCCTACATCTTTAGAGATTTCTTTTTGGAAGTTTTCTGACTGATGTAGGATTTTTTGTTTTCATCTTACTGGTACTTGTTATTAAACATACGGTCGGTTGTTTGCAAACGATAGGAGTTTGCCATCAAACGACCGTATGTTTGTCTTCAATCGTCCGGGTGTTTTTATCACCTAAGGGAGCGTTGTCTAACACTCAAGGGAGCGATAGCTTACAGCTACTGGAGCGTTAGCCAACGCTCCCTTGAGCGTTTTTAGTTTGCTTATTTCGCTAAATTAGCTGTTTTGCAATTTACTTTAAACTGTCTTCACCTTATCACTATTTGCAGCTTTGTGTTTGATTGTCAATTGATTGCAGTGCAGGTGACTTTTTGAGTTGAGGATTGAGAGCTAAAAATAAGCCGTTTCGTTGTGATACGAAACGGCTTAAATACAGAGGTCTATAATTCAATAATCAATGATTGACGAGCATTTAATTGCATGTTTTTTGTTAAGTCAATCTTTTTACCGCTAACGAGTTCTTGTCCGTATTGTGAACCATCAAGGATTTCCTTGTACTGATGTATCGGTAATTCCTGTGCATCATTGGTTCCATTTAGGATTATTAACTCACTTTTACCCTGGTGCTTACGCACATACACATATATTCCCCCTGCAGGAACATTGTGCCTCACTGTTTTTGTTGTCATAATCAATCAATATTTGATGAATAACGGGGGCAAAGATAATGAAATAATCCATATATGGACTGGAAATATTTTCTCAAAAAGTATCAGATATGATGCAAACTGTATTTGGAATAGTTATATAATATATTGAAAATGTAACTTAATGTTTCTTTGGGTAGAACGCGGAAATGTACTGTTGATAAGGGAATTGTATGTGCTCAGACTGCTTTTTACTGCATTTTGCTGTATAAAAAAACTCCTGCTCTATTATAGAACAGGAGTTTTTCTTTATAGAATATTTTTTGATTTACATCAAGAAACCTAATAGGATACCGGCAGCAACAGCTGAACCGATAACACCGGCAACATTCGGACCCATAGCATGCATCAACAGATAGTTGGTCGGATCATATTCCAAACCTACTACTTGTGAGATACGTGCGGAATCGGGAACGGCAGACACACCGGCATTTCCGATAAGTGGATTGATCTTGTTGTCTTTCTTCAATATCAGGTTGAATAGTTTCACAAAGATTACTCCGGAAGCTGTTGCGATAACAAATGATAAAGCTCCTAAAGCAAATATCTTCACTGAATCGAGTGTTAAGAACTCGGATGCTTGAGTGGAAGCACCTACTGTTAAACCTAATAATATAGTAATCGTATCGATTAGCGGACCACGTGCCGTTTCTGCTAAACGACGGGTTACTCCACTTTCTTTCAATAAGTTACCGAAGAACAACATTCCTAACAATGGTAAACCGGATGGCACTAAGAAACAAGTAAGTAACAAACCGATAATCGGGAATATTACTTTTTCTGTATGAGAAACGGCACGAGGAGGTCTCATACGGATGACACGTTCTTTCTTGGTTGTTAGTAATCGCATGATAGGCGGTTGTATAACAGGAACCAATGCCATATATGAATATGCCGAGACAGCAATCGCTCCCATCAAGTTAGGTGCAAGTTTGGATGAAAGGAAGATGGCGGTAGGTCCGTCTGCACCACCGATGATACCGATAGCACCTGCCTGCATAGGGTCAAATCCCATTTCCAATGCAATCATATAGGCTCCGAAGATACCGAATTGTGCTGCGGCACCAATGAGCATTAGTTTTGGATTCGATATCAGTGCCGAGAAGTCGGTCATTGCTCCGATTCCGAGGAAAATCAATGGTGGATACCAACCTGATGTCACTCCCTGATATAGAATGTTAAGTACAGAACCTTCTTCATAAATGCCGACTTTTAAACCGGCTTCCATGTTGAAAGGAATATTACCAATGAGGATACCGAAACCAATAGGAATCAGCAGCATCGGTTCAAACTCTTTAGCTACTGCTAAATAGATGAACACCAAACCGATTGCTAGCATGATTATATGTCCGGTTGTTGCATTGGCAAAACCGGTATATGTCCAGAAATCGGCAAGGTTATTTCCTAAGAATGTTACGAATTCTCCCATATTATTCGATGATTATGAGGTCAGTACCTTCGAGAACAGAATCCCCTTTGCTAACATTGATAGCTGCAATCTTACCATCCTTGTCCGCATTGATGTTATTTTCCATCTTCATTGCTTCAAGGATAATGATTGTTTGTCCTCTTTTTACAGTATCTCCTACGTTTACTTTGATATCAAGAATGACACCCGGTAGCGGAGATTTGACTCCTGATTTACCTGTAGATGCCGCAGCCGGTTTTGCTACAGGAGCTGTTGGAGCTGAAACTGGAGCTGAGGCAGCAGGAGCTGCCGGCCGTGCAACTGGTTTCGGAGTTGCTTTTTTAATTACTTTTTCCATCTCCACATTATATGGAGTGCCATTTACTTCAACGTGAGCGATATTGTCTTCAATGTCACCGATTGTAACTTTATATACGTTACCGTTGATTGTATATTTATATTCTTTCATCGTTTTTTCTTTAATCGTTAGTAATTGTTACTTTCTATGCGGGGTTTCGCGAAGTGTATATATCTTAGAACTCCATGGAGAATATGTACGTTTTACCTTATTAATGGTAAGAATCGTATTTTCCACATCGTGTACATCACTTTGCAACTCGTGCATAGCCAAAGCTATTGCTGCGTAAACTTCACCCGGACTTTCTCCTAGATTTGCATCTTTAGCTTCTTTCTTATCTGTAATACCTTGAGCTTTCATCGCATTACGCTTACTTAGGTTAGTTGCAACTGTGCCAACAATCTTAAATAAGATGAAAAGAAGAATTAAGCCGCAGAATACTACACTCATAGCAGAAATGGACATACCTATACCAACACTATCATGCTCTTCAAACTTTTCTTGTTTGGCGTTTGAATCAATTGTTTTATTATTGGTACTTGGGGTAACGTATTTGTCACCTGTTCCATCTTTTATTTCCCATTTATCAGAAGCATCACTGACACGTCCGTATGATTGGTTGGCTTGTAATGTTCCCGCAGGGATAACAATTTGGTCTAACAGCTTATTGCCTGAGTCGTACAATCCAATCCAGTTGTTTGTTTCCGGATTCAATACGAAATTCGTATGGAATGTACCGCGTCGGGGTTCTCCATCTGCCCATAAGAGAGCATGCTGGCGTGGCTTTATTTGAGTTAGTATATCACCTTTTGGGATGAAATAGCTAATTGTATCTCCCGGAGTGCTGCTTGCTTTTAATCTGAATGCTGCAAGGTCTGCACTTCCGTATGATCTGTTAAATATTTCAATCCATGCACTATGACATCCGTAGTCGTCTTGATAGTTGTTCTCATTGAGGATCAACACTTCGTTCAATAATAATTTTGACTTTGTGTTTGATTCCCCACAAGAACTTAGACCCAACCCCAGCGTTAGTAGCAGTGAAAGAAATATTCCTGTTTTTTTCTTCATAATTGTCTTTGTTTAAATACGACTTGAATTACAATGGAATATTACCATGCTTCTTGGCAGGGTTTGTCAGTTTCTTAGTTTGCAACTGTTGCAATGCGCGAATGATACGGAAACGAGTGTTTCTCGGTTCGATAACATCGTCAATGTAACCATATTTAGCTGCATTATAAGGATTAGCAAATAGTTTAGTGTATTCAGCTTCTTTTTCTGCCATGAATGCAGCCGGATCTGCCGCTTCTTTTGCTTCTTTTGCATAAAGAACCTCAACGGCACCTGCACCACCCATCACTGCAATTTCTGCTGTAGGCCATGCATAGTTCATGTCACCACGAAGTTGTTTACAACTCATTACGATGTGAGAACCACCATAAGATTTACGCAATGTAATGGTTACTTTAGGTACTGTTGCTTCACCGTAAGCATAAAGTAATTTAGCACCGTGAAGGATTACGCCATTGTATTCCTGACCTGTACCCGGAAGGAATCCCGGAACGTCTACCAATGAAACAATAGGAATATTGAATGCATCGCAGAAACGAACGAAGCGTCCACCTTTACGTGAAGCGTTGCTATCAAGTACACCTGCTAAATATTTAGGTTGGTTGGCTACAATACCGACTGATTGTCCGTTGAAACGTGCGAAACCGATAATTATGTTCTTGGCATAGTCCTTTTGAACTTCCAAAAATTCTCCGTTATCTACAATCGCAGCGATAACTTCATACATATCGTATGGTTTGTTGGGGCTGTCAGGGATAATTTCATTTAAAGAATCCTCCAAACGGTCGATAGGATCATTACATTCTACCAAAGGAGCTTCTTCCAAATTGTTTTGAGGTATATAGCTGAGAAGACTACGGATTAAAGCTAAACCTTCTTCTTCTGTTTTTGCTGTAAAGTGGGTTACTCCGGATTTGGTTGAGTGAACGCTTGCACCACCAAGGTTTTCCTGAGATACATCTTCACCGGTTACGGTCTTTACCACTTTCGGTCCGGTAAGGAACATATAAGAAGTACCTTCCATCATCAAAGTAAAGTCGGTCAAAGCAGGAGAATATACGGCACCACCGGCACAAGGGCCGAAAATACCTGAGATTTGTGGAATAACACCGGAAGCAAGAATATTACGTTGGAAGATTTCCGCATATCCGCCTAAAGCGTTGATACCTTCCTGAATACGAGCACCACCCGAGTCATTGATACCGATACATGGAGCGCCCATCTTCATAGCCATATCCATGACCTTACATATTTTTAATGCCATTGTTTCAGACAAAGAACCTCCGAATACGGTAAAGTCCTGTGCGAAAACATATACTAATCTTCCATCAATTGTTCCGTATCCAGTAACAACACCGTCACCAAGGAAAGATTTCTTTTCTTGTCCGAAGTTAGTACATCTGTGCTTAACAAACATATCCAGCTCTTCGAAACTGCCTTCATCAAGAAGCATCGCAATACGTTCGCGAGCAGTGTATTTTCCTTTAGCGTGTTGCTTTTCAATAGCTTTTTCGCCACCGCCTAAGCGAGCCTGTGCACGTAGCTCAATCAGCTCTTTTACTTTTTCAAGTTGGTTACTCATGAATTTGTTATTTAATTATGGATTATAATATTATTTCTCACAAAGTTCTGTTAATACTCCTAATGTGGATTTAGGGTGTAAGAATGCAATGTGCAAACCTTCAGCTCCTTTGCGGGGGGCTTTGTCTATCAAGCGTATGCCTTTTTCTTCTGCTTCAGCGAGCGCATTGGCAACTCCGTCTTCGATAGCAAATGCTACATGATGAACACCGGCACCTTTATTCTCTATAAACTTAGCGATTGTACTCTCCGGGCTGGTTGGCTCAAGTAATTCGATTTTGGTATCACCTACTTTCAAAAAAGCTGTTTTCACTTTTTGGTCTTCAACGACTTCAATATTATAACATTTTAGTCCTAAGACGTTTTCATAGTAAGGCAGTGCTTCTTCGATACTTTTTACAGCGATGCCTAAATGCTCGATGTGTGAGATCTTCATGGTTAATTATATTTTAGTTAGTAAACAGTTTGTATACTTGTCTTTAAACAGTACAAAGTAAGTCATTTTGAAATAAATAAAGAAATATTTCTTCATTTTATTTTTTGCATCGTGGCTTTTGAATTCTTAATTCTGCTCTTTTAGTTCGTTTTGCCTTGGTGAGCCTTGCGTTTACCCGTGGGAAACCTGTTGTTTGACCATGGGCAAACGATAGGATTCCCATGGACAAACGATTCAGATATACTGATGTTTGGATTCTGTGATACTGTACTTCTTAAAATTCGATAAGGATTCTTGCGTTTATTTGCCTGGATGTCAGATAATTGGGGACGGCGTATTGCTGGTTGTACACATCGGTTACCCAATAGTAAGAATTGACATTATTTATATCTAAGAGGTTGAACACATCGATTCCCAACCAGATATTCTTGAAACATCGACTTATTCTGCCTTGTTTGTCTCTGTTCTCGTTATCCAAAAGTCGGTAGGACATACCGATATCTACTCGTTTGTAGGCAGGACTACGGAACACAGCTTGCTCGCGTCCGCTATGGGGAGGACCGAATGGCAGACCGTCAGCGAAAGTCGCTTTCAAGTTCATTTTCCATCGATCACTTTTCGGGAAGTAGTCACTAAAGTAGAATGATAAGCTATAACGTTGGTCGGTTGGACGAGGAATCCATGTGCCGTTTATTTTTTCTTTTGTCTGCATCAAACTAAAGCTTAGCCATGAATCCGTACCCGGCACGAATTCTCCGAACAGTTTCATGTCGATACCTGTGGCATATCCTCGTGACATATTTCGACCGTAATAACTGATGCGCACGTTGTCTACATTATAAGGTACAAGATTGCTTAGAATCTTATAGTAAATCTCTGTGGTGAACTTGAATGGCCGGTTCATTGCCCGGAATTTATAGTCACCGGCTAAAACAAAATGAATGGAGCGTTGTGATTTGATATTTTTGTTCAGATTAACAATCGCTCTGCCGTTAACGGTAGTCGTATCTCTGAATTCTTTATAAAATGGGGCTTGATAATACAAACCTGTCGCTGCCCGGAAAGTGAAATCTTCATTGAATTTCGGTATTAATGCTGCCGAGACACGAGGGCTGAATATAAATTCTTTGTTCCAGTCCCAATAACTGCCACGTATACCGCCTATTAGTGTAACTAATCCTATTTTTGAGGAGAACTTATAGGTGTCTTGTGCGAAGAAAGAATACCTGTTGCTGCTTATCTCATTTTGAGAGGACAGATTATAGATGAGTTCCACATCGTTTGCAGTGTGGGGCAATGAGTATCCTGCAGAGTCGCGCATCTCCCATTCACGGAGTTTTTCTTTTATCTTTTCTTGTTTTAATTCTAATCCCCATTTAATTTGATGTCTTTTCAGCTGGCTGTTTCCTGTCAAGGCGTAGCTCTGTACTGTTGCAGTCAGATAGTTGCGGGCATGCTCCATATAGGTACCTACTCCTACGGTTTGATCTTCGCTTACTTCACCGTTTTCTCCTGTCTCATCCAATGCATTGAGCCAATATTGTCCGGTTATGTCATACGTTTCTTCCTCTTTAGTTTTGAAAGCTGACATTTGAAACGTAATGTCGTTGTATTTGTTAAACCGATGCGTCAGGTTTATAGAGCCGAAATATGTACGGAATAAATCCTTTTCCTGTCCGTCGAAATAAACCTTGAATTCCTTGACGGATTCTAGTGTACCGAACTTCGTGGTACGGTCTTCCGGTTTAAAATTATAATGGTTTTGTGAGAAGTTACCAATGAAACCGACTTCCCAACGTTTGTTGGGGGAGTAAGTCATATAAGTTTGGTAATCAACGAAATTAGGATTGTATTCGCCTTTGGTATCCAAACTTCCCAATAAGTAGCGATTGGTTTTATAACGAACCCCGTTTGTCATTGAGAAATGTCTGGTAGCAAAGCCTACATAGGCACTTCCGCCCAACAAACTGACAGAACCACTCGCTTCAAAGCGCGTTGGCTTTTTGTAGGTTATATCTAATACTGACGCCATCTTGTCTCCGTATTTAGCTTCATAGCCACCCGCCGAAAAGCCTATGTTTTCTACCATATCCGGATTGATGAAACTTAACCCTTCTTGTTGTCCGGAACGGATTAATAAAGGACGATACACTTCTACTCCGTTCACATAAACGATGTTTTCATCAAAGCTACCTCCGCGTACGTTATATTGGGAGCTTAACTCGTTGTTTGAGCTGACTCCGGCTTGAGTAGCGATAAAGGACTCTACACTTCCCCCGGTAGCATCAGGCATCAGGCGTGCACCTTTTAAATCTAATTGCGCAGTAGAACTGGTTTGCCTCTTGCTTTCGGTAATGGTTACTTCTCCTAATTCATATTCGGAATTTGGAAGCATTACATTCAGCGTGATATTACCGTGTGGGTTTCTTAATATCTTTTTTCTGGTTTGATATCCCAGCATTGAATAGACTATAACAACGGTGTCTTTGCTGGATACGGTCAAAGAATAACGTCCTTTCAAATCACTGACTGTTCCGATAAGTTGTTTCTCCACATGGATATTGACTATTTCCAGCGGATTACCTTCTTCGTCCGTGACTAGACCCGATACCTTTGCTTTTCCCTGCGCTAAGATTCCTATAGAGGATAATATAAATAAAAGTGCTATTAACGCACGTAATTTCATAGTTCGTCTTTCTTTAATGTATAGTGTATAACGTAAAAAAAAGATTATACGTATATCTTCTCTAATAATTTATTTAAAAAATTCCATTGAAAACGGAACCATCTTCGTGTACTACTCTGCTTTCCTCCGAAACGAAGGATAAAATCTCGATAACCATGTTCTCTAAATGGTAATCCCGCATCCATAAACTCTAAGTGTTGGTATTTATGTTCGTAAGAGTATTCGACCGCTTTCCATACGGCAAGGATGCCCGGGTACTGTTTCGCATAAGTTTTTCTCATACCGCCGGAGAAGAGCAAGTATGCGTCATCACCGGAAAATAAGCAAACAGAGCCGCCAATTATTTTGTTTTTGTATTTTACAATGAATATCTTGGCAATTTCAGAGAGACGCTTATCCTTGACGATGACCCGGAAGAAGTTGGGGTCGGGAAAATGCTTTTGTATATGTGCTGAATAGTTTTTACTTAACATTTTTGCGAAGCTCATAATTTCTTCTTCTGTTTTTGCTTCACTTATCGTTGCACCATTTTGAATCCCTTTCTTTATTTGTCGTCTACGGGATTCGCTAATTCTTTGCATAGGCTGTTTAAGGCTGTGAAGTGAGTTTCTTACCCGTAGCCAATTAATCGGGAAATAATTATTGTTTCTGAAGTATTTGTAGCCGAATAAAGAATTATCCAGATTGCGGAACTCTATTAAAAAGGATTTTCTTAGCGCTTCAAGGGTTATATGTTCCAGCATTTCACCAAAAACACTTTCTTTATCAATTGTTTCATCAAAATATTCTCCTGTTCCATAGATCTCGCAACGTTTGATAAAAGAAGGGGGAAACATTCGTTTCGATTTTCTGATTACGGCTAAAAGTTTTGCAACAGGTTTGTTATCGGCATATACTACGATTAAAAAAGGTTCGTATCCGGATGTTGCTTCATAAATAAGAAACAGTCCTTTGGAATGGAATATATTGTTCCCCGGTAATTCCGGGATTTGATTTCCTTCGTAATATGTGGTGAGTTGCAATAACATAGTGTTTGCAAATTTATTATTTTTTGTTTATGATTCCACATTCTAGTTGTATATTTGTACAAAATAATCTAGCGAATTAAAACTTTATACAATAGATGATATGGAAAATTTCAGTGAATTAATAGAAAACAGACGCAGTATGAGAAAGTTCACTTCCGATGAATTGACTCAAGAAGAGGTGGTCGCTTTGTTAAAAGTCGGCTTAATGTCTCCTTCGTCCAAGCGTACTAATTGCTGGCAGTTTATAGCAGTAGATGATAAAGAAGTCTTGAAAAAACTGTCTCTTTGCAAAGAGCAAAGCGCAAGTTTTATAGCAGATGCGGCTTTAGCTATTGTTGTTGTTGCAGATCCTTTGGCCAGTGATGTCTGGATAGAGGATGCTTCAATTGCTTCTATTATAATTCAGCTTCAGGCAGAAGATTTAGGCTTGGGTAGTTGTTGGGTACAAGTTCGTGAGCGTTTTACTGCGGAAGGAATACCTTCTGACGAATATGTTCGTAACCTTTTGGATGTTCCATTGCAATTACAGGTGCTTTCTGTTATAGCAGTCGGACATAAAGGTATGGAACGTAAACCTTTTAATGAAGAGCATCTTCAATGGGAAAAGATCCATATAAATAAATATGGTGGTAAATAAGCTGATGGAGAAGGAGAAAAGTTTGCATAAAATAGTATTGATAGGGGCGGGAAACTTAGCCACCAACTTAGGAAAAGTATTGGTGTCCAAGGGATATTCTGTTGTACAAGTTTATAGTCGGACGGAAGAGTCGGCAAAGAATCTGGCCACAACATTGTCTGCTGCATATACCACTTCATTGGATGAGGTAAGAAAGGATGCGACGTTGTATATTGTTTCTTTAAAAGATTCGGCTTTAATAGAACTGCTTCCTGAAATTGTTGCTGACAAGCAAGACTCTTTTTTTGTCCATACTGCGGGTAGCATATCAATGGATATATGGAAAGGATATGTGAAACATTATGGAGTCTTTTATCCGATGCAGACTTTTAGTAAATCAAGAGAAGTAGACTTCTGTCGGATTCCTATCTTTTTGGAGGCAAATGAACCATCGGGGTTAAGTATTCTTCGAGAAATAGCAAATGAGTTGTCTGTTTCAGTTCATGAGGTATCTTCAGAGCAACGACGCTATTTGCATTTGTCTGCTGTGTTTGCTTGTAATTTTACCAATCACATGTATACATTGACAGAAAAGCTTCTGCATAAATATGGAATACCTTTTGATGTAATGCTGCCTTTGATAGATGAAACAGCCAATAAAATACATGAACTCTCTCCGGAAAAGGCGCAGACCGGCCCTGCCATCAGGTATGATCTGAATGTAATAAACAAACAGTTGGAACTCCTTTCAGATGAACCTGAGATGCGTCAACTTTATGAATTGATTAGTAAAGATATTCATCGTATAAATGAAAATAAACGATAGAAATGAGTAATATAGATTATGATTTAAGAAAGATAAAAGTATTGGCTTTCGATGTCGATGGAGTGTTGAGTAAGGAAACGATTTCACTGCATCCGTCCGGTGAACCGATGCGTACGATTAATATAAAGGATGGTTATGCTTTACAGTTAGCGGTAAAACGTGGTTTTCAACTCGCTATTATTACCGGAGGCAGGGGAGAAGCAACTCGGATTCGTTATGAAGGTCTTGGTATTCAAGATGTTTATATGGGAGCAGCTGTTAAGACAAACGAATATGCTCAATTAAAGAAGAAATATGATTTGCAGGATGAAGAAATAATGTATATGGGAGATGATATTCCTGATTATGAGGTCATGTCTTTGTGCGGATTACCTTGCTGCCCTGCTGATGCTGCGCCTGAAATAAAAGAAATAGCTAAATATATTTCTCATCGTAATGGTGGAGATGGTTGTTGTCGTGATGTGGTAGAACAGGTGCTAAAGTCGCAGGGAAAATGGATGTCTCATGACGCTTTTGGCTGGTAATAATTAAATAAGGAATACAGATGTTGAATAATTTAAAGAAATACAAAGTCATACTGGCATCGGGCTCTCCCCGTCGTCGTGAATTGTTGTCCGGTTTAGGTATTGATTATACGATAAAGGTTTTGCCGGATGTGAATGAAGCATATCCTGAAACATTAAAAGGAGAGGATATACCTTTATATATAGCTCGCGAGAAAGCCGAAGCCTATTTAAAAGGAATAGAATCTGACGAACTGATTATAACAGCAGATACAATTGTTTGGCTTGATAATGAAGTTCTTGGTAAACCGACTGACGAACAGCAAGCGAAAGTAATGCTCCGAATGCTTTCGGGAAAGACGCATCATGTTATAACAGGTGTTTGCCTTACTACAAGTGAATTCCAGAAAAGTTTTACAACCACGACAGAAGTAACTTTTGCGAAACTGAGTGAAGAAGAGATCGATTATTATGTGGAAAAGTATCGTCCTTTAGATAAGGCTGGTGCATATGGTATACAGGAATGGATTGGTTTTGTTGGGGTAGAAGCTATTAACGGCTCTTATTTTAATGTAATGGGATTGCCTATACAGCGTTTGTACAAGGAACTCAGTAAGTTATAAGTAAATCAATGCATTAAAGAAATAACAATAAGCTAATATTGCTAATGATACTTGCAATATTAGCTTATTTGTTTTACCTTTGTTTTACCCTAGTCGATTGATTTACAAAAATGGTTTTACCCTAGTTGGATTGGTGACAGGAAGTTACACGATTAATTTATATGCACGATGGCAACAGTAAAAGTAGTAATCCTCAAGGAAAAAAAGAGGAGTGATGATACATGGAATGTCAAGATTCGAATTATACACGAGAAAAAAGTGTCTTATATGGCTACTTCTCATTATGTGTCTATTGACTCGATTAATAAGAAGACTTTTGAATTGAAGGAACGTAATAATCCCGTCTATGACCAAGTGATGGTTGATGTACTGAAAATAAGGTCGGAATTGTCTGCTATGGGTCATCAGATTGACTACTATACTGCACAAGGATTGGTGAAGTTGATGAAAGATAAATTGTCAGGGAAGCCGGATGGAATAAATTTCTTTGATTTTGCTGAAGATCATACTCAAAAATTGATAAATGAAGGGAAGCGTCTGAGTCAATCTTATTGCGCTATGCTCTCAAGGCTAAAAGAGTTTGTAGGTAGTAGAAATCTCATGTTCTCTGATATAACTTCTAATTTCCTGTTTAATTTTGATGCCTTTCTTCGTGCGTCTGATTCAAAACATGGATTTGGCAAGATATCCTCATCCGGTGTCAGGCTATATATTGGTAAGATACAACATTTGTTCAATTTGGCAAAGATAAAGTATAATGATGAGGATGCAGGTATTATAAGAATAGCCAATAATCCGTTTCAAAAATATAAACTACCGAAAGTAAATGAGATAAAGAAGAAAGCGTTGTCTGCTGATGATATAAGAAAGATAAAGGAGTTTGAGGTGCCTCTGAACATGAAAGGCACATTAGTCGCAAGAGATGTTTTTATAATGTCTTTCCTTTTGTGTGGTATGAATACAGTGGATATGTATTTTTTAAAGCCGGAGATAGATGGTAGATTTGAGTATGAGCGTAGGAAGACATCTGGAAGAAGGGATGACAAAGCGTTTATTTCTATAAAGATAGAGCCTGAATTAAGACCTTATATAAACCGGTATAGAGATGAGGTAGGGGATAGGGCATTCAATTTCTTTATGAGGTATTCCAGCGACAAGCAGTTTGTATCAAAGGTGAATGGTAATCTTAAATACATCGGAGATGCGTTAGGTATTGAGAATTTAACCTTATATGCTGCCAGGCATTCTTTTGCAACTATCGCTCGAAATGACTGTGGAATCTCAATGGATGATGTTGCCATGAGTCTTAATCATAAGTCGGGGCATAACATAACTGATATTTATATCAAGAAGGACTGGGAGCGTATTGATAATGTTAACAGAAAAGTTATAGATTATGTGTTTGGAATGAAAGAAAAAGCCGGGGAATGATGCCCGGCTATATAAATGTCTCAAAACACAATCTACTATACAATTGTCAGTTTGGCAGTAGGGAGAATGTAAATTAAACTGTGTCAGCAAAACAATAAATTATTAATTTTGCTAACCCAGTTTAATTATGAGTGAAGAATTTGATTTTGAAAGTATCAAGAACAAGGCAATCGAACAGCTCAAGGCTGGCAAACCCTTGTTAGGGAAGGACGGAGCATTTGCCCCGTTATTGGAGAGTATTTTAAATGCCGCCCTTGAAGGAGAGATGGATGCCCATCTTTCATCGGATGAGCGTCAGAGTGGAAACCGTCGTAATGGCAAGATGGAGAAACAGGTTCAAACATCGATGGGAGAAGTAACCGTATCTACGCCGCGTGACCGTAATTCCACCTTTGCCCCTCAGTTTATCAAGAAGCGTGAAACCGTTCTTGCAGAAAGTGTGGCAGACCGTATAATCGGGCTTTATGCCCTTGGCAACAGTACACGTGAAATAAGCGATTGGATGGAAGAAAATCTTGGCAATCGTGTATCTCGATAAACAATCAGTTCTATCACAGACCGTGTACTTCCGGAAATAAAAGCGTGGCGTTCCCGTAGTCTGGACTCTGTTTATCCGATAGTCTGGATGGATGCTATTCATTATAAAGTCACCGATGAGAGAGGCTGTGCCGTTACCCGTGCAATTTATAACGTATTGGCTATAGACAAGGATGGTCGTAAGGATTTGCTTGGGATGTATATCTCTAAGAATGAGGGAGCAAACTTCTGGTTGAATGTGCTGACCGATTTACAAAACCGTGGTGTACATGACATCCTTATAGCTTGTGTCGATGGCCTGAAAGGCTTCCCTGACGCCATCCAAAGCGTATTCCCTGATACCATAGTACAACTTTGCATCGTCCATCAGATACGCAACTCGATCAAATATGTCGGCAGTAAACACCAGAAGGAGTTTCTTAAAGACCTAAAACGGGTTTATGGTGCTGTCAATAAGGATGCTGCAGAAACAGAACTTCTTAATTTGGATGAAAAATGGGGAGAGAAATACCCCATTGTTATCAAGTCATGGCAGGACAACTGGGAAAAGCTCACTGAATACTTCCAGTTTACCTCTGATATACGTCGTATGATTTATACTACGAATACGGTTGAAGGGTACCACCGTCAAATACGGAAAGTGACAAAAAACAAGGGCGTGTTCCCCAATGACACCGCCCTTGAAAAGCTTGTTTACCTGGCTTATCGCAACATACGCAAGAAATGGACTATGCCACTGGCTAATTGGGGGACCATTGCGCAACAACTGGCGATAAAGTTTGGTGATAGATTTAAATTGTTATAATTTTACGCTCGTCGGGAGTGCTGATGCACCCCCTTGGCGCTGGCCGATCCCCGACCGATGAGTTTAGGTGAGATTTAACGCTTGACACAGTTTATTTTACAGACCCGCAGTAGGATTGAAATACGTTTTTGTCTTTATTTTCGTATTATTAGACCTTCTTTTACCTCGTTGCTGTTCTTTATTTCTTTACTGATAATCCAATGATGTACAGTCCTCCCATTTCCGAATATTGCATAAGTCGTTTCTAATTTCCATCCTAATTTACTCATGAAATTCATAGCTTCTACCATTTGAGTGACCCTTAATCTTTCCCCGTTTTGATTTGTAAGTTCATTCATCTCTAATTTTTCTCCGTCTAGAATTATTTCAACGGACACACTTTTTGCAGACACATTGTCAACTCCTTTGAGATCACAATATACTTTGTTAGTATCTTGACCGAACATTGTTAGTGCGATAATAAGAAGAAGTGTTGTTAATAAGATTTTCTTCATGTTCTTTTTGTTTTTAATTTGTTTTTTAATTCGTTGAATAAATCGGGATTTTCAAGTTCTCCCCAATAGTACTTTTTATAAATGTCCCGATCAAAGCTTTGTCTTTTCTCATATACAATAAGGCACTCCCTATCACAGAGAACGATAACAAAGGACTCAAGTAGATGAGCATAAGAACGTGCTTGTAAGAATGCAGCTTCTGTTTCTTGATTATTTTTCATGTATAGTTTTGCTTCAATCAAAACCTTAGCTTTTTCTTCATCTGGTTTATTGTTGTAGTGCAAAGCATAATCGGGGAATATCCGGTGTCCACGTCCGGCATGAATCGGTAGCTGCCGGATGAAATCTTTATTCTCATACCATCCCATAGAGTTAAGTAATGGCTCCAGTAATTGCAATTCTACATCCCTTTCTCTTTCTATATTTATATCCTTTGGTAAATCCGGAGCGTACAGTTTCGGCAAAGCTTCCGTGCTGAATACTTTTGCTTGTATCATACGCATGAGTTCTGAATAATCCTCACTACTCATCGGCCAGCCGTTTACTCCTTGAAATTTCTTTCTTATAAGCGGATGCTTGGAAAAGTATTCATCTGCTTGGAGTTCCTTTAACGTGATGTGAGGAATATCTATTTTTTCACTTATGTATGTGTTGCTGTAATAGTGAAAGAATGGGTCTATTACTCCATCCGTTTGTGCTATCCATAAACAAGTAATTGCACTAACTGGAGATGTTTCATAATGAACGAGAATGTCTCCTTTCTTGGTCTCTTGATTAGACTGCCAAAATCCAGTAGTCCAGTATTCTCCGTATCCTTTTATTAGTCCACCAATAAACCACGCTTGTGTGGGTTGCGGAATATCACTTTTTTCTTCTTTATGTAAGAGGTTGGGTGCATAGTCATACAAGAATGCACTAAATTCATCGGGCGTTAAGTTATTTTCTGTTCTGAATTGATAGAATACTTTACATAGCTCCCAATAATACATACATCTACCTTTATAGTCTGGTTTTTTTGGAATTGACGGCAACTCTATATCGAAGTAATCAACTAACTTTTTAAGTTCATAGAAGCGGTCTATATATAGATATGGGAAGAAGTACTCGTTAAGTAGAAAATTCAATTCCATAGACAAGAAAGGAACATATTCAAGCATCCTATCAAAGTCACCTATTTTTAGAATTTCCTCATCCTCTATGTGAAGTCCAGTAGATATGATTTCTTCATACAGAATACCCGCCTTATCTAATGTTGGAAACTCTATATCCTCATAATCTGATACTTTGCAACACCAAAAATCTTCCAGTATATCGCAGATAATATCTGTATTGAAACTGTCTTTTAGTCTTGGATTGTATTTTTCTAAAAGGTATTTTTCTTCAATCCATTCTTTTCTATCTGAAAAGCTGGATATGACTGCTTTACCGTCAGAAGATTGCTTATATAGGTTCCATGTGTATTGGTTGAATTTCATAGTATTGAGCAAACGTTACAACTGATTCCTTTTTATTTTCCCTTTTATTATAAACATGGAAAGTATATCTTCTTTATTTATTTTGGTATCTCCTTTGAAGTTTGGATTGCTTGCCCGAAGAATTATCTTGCTTTCGTCATCACAGTAATGAATTTGCTTTATTGTGCGCAAATCATTAGCATTACTATTAGTAACGACAAGGTACGCTTCTCCCCATTGAATAACATCGAAGTTAAAAATTTGCTTAACTGCAACTATTTCGCCAGCACAATATTGGGGATACATTGAATCTCCAACTACCGGAATGTAGGCATTGCAGTCGTTTAAGTGTTCGTAATCAATATAAAAAGTCGGGTTTTCTGGGGTGTCCATATTCATTGATAATATTGAGCAAGAGGCTTCTATATCTTCAAAATACGGAACTCCTTTGCCGCTTGTATTTGTCGGAAGATGTTTTTCTTCTTTTATAAAAGGGTCTCCTTTTCCAGTAAGAAGCCAATCTGAATTGATGAATAATGCTTTTGCATTGACTATATTACTAATTACATCAAAAGAGGGTTTGCTTTTTCTTTCACCTAAAATAGTATTCATTGTAGGCTGCTTTACATCTACACTTCTACAAAATGCACTTGTGTTACCATCAAACCTCTCATTTATAATAAATTGTATTCTTTCGTTAATAGTGTCCATAGTTATATACTGTTAAATAATGCAAATGCGTTAGATAATTAATGCAATATCGTTTGATGTATGATGCAAATGCATTATATTTGCATCGTCGTTAAGAACAACGATAATAACGATACAAAGAAAGGCAATTAAAATCTTTTACGCAATAGTATAAACATATTAAATACACGATTATGAGCACGAATTTTAAAAATCAGATGAAAGAAGTCATGTCAATGGCATGGCGATTTTTCAAAGTAACAGGTGAGAGTTTTGCTGATTGTCTGAAAAGAAGTTGGCTGGTTTATAAACTAACAAAGGCAATGAAGACAAAAACGGTTCAGTTCTTCTATCAAAAAGTGAATGGTGAGATCAGACAGGCGTTCGGTACTATGAAAGATGAAATCATTCACGATAAGGTAAAAGGTACAGGTGTACGAAAGAATGAAGATCTATTTAATTACTGGGATACAGAGGCAGACGGATGGCGTTCATTTAAAAAGTTTAACCTTATAAAAATTGCATGATTATGACAAATTACGAGATACAACAACATATAGATGCTCTTTACAGGGACTTGAACAATGTAGAGGGTATGGATGAAGAAACGGCTCGTAGAGTTTATAACGTAGATTGTAAAAGTGAAATCATCGAAGTTATTCAAGATGAAATAGATACCTGCAAGGCTATAATGCAACCTGATCTCGAAGATGATGACATGGATTACGACGCACTTTGCGAAGTTCAAGGATTGAGCCGATACGCATAACTACTTACCCTACTGACGGATTGAACGGCAGCCGATAGCGAGAATCGGGCAGGGTTCTATTGATTAGCTCTTTGACATCATGTGAAAGCCTTTACAGTGTAATTCATAAACTGTTTAGGTGAACCAAAGATAACGAAATATAGAAACTACTATAGCGGAGACGCGGTGATTGGTGGTAAGGCTATATTATTGAAATGAAATTACTTTCAGCACTGAAAATCGTCCTCACAGTAGTGAGTATGGGCGTTGGGCGTGCTTATCGCTGAAAGGTCTATATAGCCCGTGCCGAACTTGTGATAAGAGTTCTTCTCTTCGATGAGAGCACGGGCACTAACTAATACATATTATTATGAAAATATTACCATTAGCATTTGTTTGGTGTGTGTCATTCATTGTGATGGCTATCACTTGTATGAGTTCCAATATTGTGTTTTGGATCTCTTTTATAGTTTTCGCTATTGACTGTATTTATATGGCGAGAAATAACAATAGGCTTGAGAGTGAGATTGATGAACTTTTTGGAAAATGACCCTCAAAACTGCATTGATATGAATACTATGACACGGAAAGAATGCTTAGATAAAATTCAAGAAGTAGTTGACAATTTAGATACGCTTCTTACTGTAATAAAATCACCTTCTAAAACAACAGTTGGTTGGGATTGTGAAGTGTACGAAGATGAAGCAAAGAATCTTACAAATGCGTTAAATGATTTGCGTGTTAATTACGGCAATGAGACAAGGACAGAGTTTAGCGAAGGATTAAATAACGAAAAAAAAGTGGAAATGAAGAAACAACAAGTAATAGACAAGGCTCAGGGCTATTCTAAGAATGCCCTGATTCAAAAAGGATACATGGCAGGTTTTCAAGCTGCTTGTAATATTGTTAGGGAGAAACTATCAACTTGCTACAATGACGATTTTTGTGATGAGATGGAAGAGCTTTCAGAAGTAGCATGGATGGATTTCGGAGATGAATTAGAAGCTAAAATTAATTCTTAACAAAGAAGTAATGAATTTATGACCCATGCCACTACCAACCTTGATCCAAATACCGAATTTGTAAACAAATATGGAGACTACATAGCTGATAGAATTAAGGAGATGTTTAATATAATCAAGATTGAAGGCAGTTCAAGAAGAAAACAATAAATAATAATTTGTAACAGGTATGAAAGTATTAAGCCTATTTGACGGAATGTCTTGCGGTCAAATTGCATTGAAGCAACTTGAAATTATCCCGGAAGTGTACTACGCTTCGGAAATAGACAGGCACGCTATCAGGCAAACGCAACTGAACTTTCCCGATACCATTCAACTGGGTGATGTGACCAAGTGGATGGAATGGGGCATAGATTGGTCGTCAATAGATTTAGTATTGGCCGGCTCCCCTTGTCAAGGCTTTAGTTTTGCCGGAAAGCAACTTGCATTCGATGATCCACGCAGTAAGTTATTCTTTGTATTCATAGACATTTTAAACCATATCAAGTTGCTTAATCCTGATGTGCTGTTCTTGCTTGAAAATGTGAATATGAAACGTAGCCACATGAGGATTATATCCGAGTATTGCGGAGTATTTCCGGTAAATATTAACTCTAATTTGGTAAGTGCTCAGAATCGGGACAGGTGGTATTGGACGAATATTAGGACAAAGCAAGTAGGATTATTCGGAGAAGTTTATACAGACATTCCACAGCCGGAAGATAAAGGAATATTCCTTCGTGATATTCTTGAAAGTGAGGTAGATGAAAAGTATTTTGTGTCACAGGCTGTTATTAACCGGATGAATAGTCCTCATAAGTGCTTTACTCCAAATATTAATCCTGATAAAACAGGATGTTTGAGTACAGGTAATAATTCATCTAAGATGTCTTTTGATTCTGGTACTACGTTTATATCGATTGGCGGGAAAGCGCCAACACAACGTGCAGCAACTGGGCGTTCTATTAATAAAAAGCATAATTACCAATTTATTTGTGTTGCAATGCGAGGGCGTGAAGATGGCAAACAGCATTTAGAACCACAAAATACGGGTAAAACAAATTGCCTCACAAGCGTACAGAAAGATAATCTAATATTGCAACATCCTCGTGGCAATAATAAGGGCAATGTTTTCGATGGCAAAACTCCAACATTGTCCGCTTGCGCATGGGAGCAAAATAATCTGCTATGCGTTAGCTCAAATCAAAAACATGCTACAATAAGTCATAATAAATCTACCCCAATGGTTAGTGCTATGGAAATGGGTGGAGGACATGTTCCTATGATAAACCCCGATGGAATTATCCGAAGATTAACTCCTATTGAATGTTCCCGATTACAGACAATACCATCTTGGTATAAATGGAAATGTTCAGACACTCAAATATACAAGATGCTTGGTAACGGGTGGACGGTAGATATCATTGTACACATACTGTCTTTTATAAAAGAGAAATTTAATATTAATGTAGCCTGAAAAGGCTCAAAACAGAATGTTAACGAACGAAATTAAACGCTCGAGAGTTGGTAGTCTTTGAACTCATATCTTGTATATTTAGCGACCTACTGTCCGGCCGGCAGCAAGGAAATACCGTACAAGCGGGCGTTTAGAATATTGTTTTGTCGTGTTTTATTTTGTGTTTGTACTGGGTGTGCCGTTCGTGAGAATAGTACACCTTTCTTATATGGTAGGTTAGCTCAGTGGTAGAGCGTAGTTGTACGGGTATTTACAGCTAAGGTCGGGAGTTCAAATCTTCTGCTTACCTCTCATTATTAATTAATATTTAATCTTATGGCAAAAATAACAGAAGAACGAAAGAAAATTGAAGCACTTAAAAAAGGAGCTTCCTGCCTTTTCCCTGAGAGGGATAAGACAAAAATAAGTGGATGTGTTCAGAGAGCCAATATCAAGGCTAAGATATCTGGTAAATACAAAGATGACACAAAATACTCTCTTGATTCCAATCCTAAAAACAAAGAGGGATTCATCCGGGTGGTTCGGAACTATTAATCTATCAACTTACACGATTATGGATAGAATATTAACCGAATTAACACCTGAATGCGAGATTACAGCACGAATGTATGCGCAAGGGTATGAGAAGAAAGAAATAGCTTCTATGAAATGCAGGGCGTTGAGCACGATCAATAACCAACTGCAAGAAGCTTTCAGGGTTCTTCGGATTAGAAACGGGAGAGAGCTTGCAACAATGCTTCATGAACGAATGGCAGGAATGAAGTTCACTATGAACTTTTCACCTTTTATACGTTCCGCGGTTGCTTGTTGTTTATTGTGTGTATTCTCAATTTCCTTTTATAAAGGATTCCATTCGGATATGCGGAGGGAGAGAAGGATAAGGGAGACAAAAGTTGAATATAGAATCAGAGATTATGATAGTGGCTTTAAATGATGAAATGCTGTATAAGTTAGCAGACCGTATTTTCTCAATAGGGAGAAAACAGGGACAGATAGATGCAGGGCAAACGCCTAAATTCATATCTCAAAACAAGGCTGATTCCATATATGGGAAAGGAAACGTGAGAAAATGGATTAAGGCAGGTTTTGTAAAAAAGTATAAAGACGCTGATAATAAGCCAAATTCAAGAGTTAGACTTGAGGTAATGGAACTTGAAACTGCCGCTTTCAAGTGTAATAGTATTCCTAATTTATCTCCGATGGCGAAGGCGGAAATGTTAGAATTGATTAGTAATAAATAACCCTTTAATTTTTACGATTATGAATAAAGAAAACGGATTAGTAATTAAAGAGAGTGAATCTTCTCTTGATATTCAAACAGTAGATTTGAATAGTGGCAACATTCCATCCTTGAAAGATGCACAAGAGTTGCCAATTGATTTATGTGGTAATTACTGGACTCCAGAAATGCCAGGAGAGTACAAAAAGGTTATTTTCTTGGAGATTAAGCCTCAGAAGGTTTTGAGTGCACAAGGCAACGGAGAGTTAATTGATTTGGATTGCGCTATTTTCGCAGAACAGAATGAAAACGGTGATCTTGTCACTCTAATGAATGGTTCTCGCAGATTGGTAGGTATTTTAGAGCCTTATATTGCAAATGGAACTATTAGGCATGGTACATTGCTTAAAATTACGTTCATGGGTAAGCGCAAGAATAAAACGAATAGCTATTCTTCTGACAACTGGTCGATAAAGCCAATTCGTATTAATTTACCTGTTGCCGGATAAATGGAAGGATTCAATTTTGATAATGCGACAGAAGGGGAGGAACTCAACCCTTCTGCTTATAATCCGGATGATTATCCTACCAAAGAAGAACTTCTCGATTTCATATCATTAAATTGCAATAAGCCTCCTGTTAATATTGATTTGAAAGAATTGAGTATTAATGGAGTGGTTAAGCGTGATCCTATGGATATGTATCTTCAAAGCAGGCATATTTCTTCATCAAACCTAAAGAATGCCCTTAAAACGCCACGGTCATTTTATTACGATTATGAAAGGGTGTTTGAAGAAAAAGAAAAACCTTGCTTTCAATTGGGGACATTCGCACACATGGCATTTCTTGAACCTCGATTATTCGAACTCGTAAAAGTAGAACCCAAATATAGCCAATCATCCAAAGAAGGAGTAATTGGTATGATTAAGTTCTATAATGAGTTGCTTTTGAGCGATAAGAACTATGTTCCGGATGTTGAAGAAGAAATACCTTCTGAAAGGTGGAATTTCTGCGATCTGAAAGATTTTCGTGATAATAAGAAACAGAAGTGCATTGATTTGGGGTATTCGTTTATCAGTGATGAAATGAGTATGATAATTAAAGCTCTTGAAAGAAACTATTATTGGTATGGTGGCGGCATCATCAAGCAGCTTTTGAAAGGAGCATATTCAGAAGTTTCTTTTTATGGAAAGGATGAAGAAACGGGACTTAACGTAAGAGTCCGACCGGATTATTTCAATGTAGAGGAAAATATCGGTGTAAACGCTGTTATATCCTTTAAGACCACGCGAGCCGATGATCTCGGTAAGTTCTATTATGATTGTGCTAAACTCAAGTATGAGTTATCGGAAGGTATGTACCAAGATGTGATGAGTAGCATTACAGGACGAAACTTCAATGTAACGATAATGATTATGTTGCAGACGGTAGAACCTTATGATGTTGCTGTCCTTTTTTGGTCGCCTGATGATTTGGCAAATGGGAAATATAAATATCACTATGCTCTTTCTATCGTAAAAGACTGCTTTGATAAGAAGTGGTTTCCCGGCTATGATGCCAAAGCGGAAGAAGGTGCTCGTGGTGTTATTGATATGCAGCTTCCTGATTGGAGTAAGAAGTTACTTCATCCGGTGGCTATAGATGATTTTGAATAGTTATGAAAAATGTTAAGATAAGTATTGACGATAAGATGGTAATAGAGTTCCAAAATGATAACTATGGAAAATACATCACTTTGGAACTCTCAGAGAAGTCACAAGAAGACTTTATTCAATTACTTGAGCTTCTTCAAACAATTCAGAAGTGGAATCAAAGTGCACAAGAAAATCCGGTTCGTTAGCGATTTTATTAAAAATATATGCTAACTGCCTAATTTCTAATAGTGATAGTTCATAGCTTTTTATGCTATTCTGATCACTGAAAGTTCCGGTTGATATATAAGTTTTTGCATTTTTATCCATTCCTGAACTTTTGATAGTAAGGAATACACTTTTAGTATTTCCTGTTTCTTTTCTAAATAAAATTTCCATAACGCTTGATTTTAAAGTTTGACATTTACGAAATTAAGCAAAATTCCCAAAGGTTGATGATTCTTCCTTTGGGAATTTATTAAAACCTATAAAACAATGATTGATTTAAAAGACTATGTACCGGAGGAACTTAAATTTAAGCTCCCTACCACCGTGAAATTTCCCGAAGTGATTTTCTCTGATTGTGTCTGTATGGATGATGTTAAGAAAAAGCTTTCAGAGCATTTTGTAACCATTCAAGAGAAAGATGTAATAGCTAATCGGGTAATGGATGAATATGAAATATCTACCATCCGTGCAAATTATGGTGAGATAGCGGAAGAACAGATGCCGGAGATTGAAGCGCAATTTGAAAATTTGAAAGCAGAGTTCAATACCGCAAAGAAAGAGTTTGAAGCAAAAATATCATCTTTACATACTCAATTCAAAGACCTTGTCAATCTGGCAAAGAAAGGAATTAAGGATTATCCGCTAAAGATGGTTGATACTTTCCGTATTCCTGTAATGGGATATTACTTGTATTACTCATGGGTAAACGAAGCTTTCCGGCTTGCATTGGTTCAGGAAATTCCTAAGCATGAATATAACGATCTGTTTAATTCTGGTGAAAAGAACCAGGAAGCGTTTAAGGAATTGGGATATGAATTACCGGATATTGATGTTAAAGATACCCGAAAGAATCTGCGTAAATTCGGTAAAGGCGAAGATATTGTAGAGGTATGGGAGGAAAACGGTCAGGATGTCTGGTTGGAACAATGGGTTGAAGATTTCTTAGATGAAGCTTCCGGAGAAGTTGTTTCCATACAGCGCCATGAATGGCATAGGGTAGCAATAGAGGAAAGCCCGTGGAGAAAGGAGGAAGATAATGACGAGACTGGCACACAGGAAAGGGAGACCGTCGAAGTATCGGACGAGTCTGAAGAATAATCCTTATTGGGAAGAAGTCAAACGTAAAGTACGCATCCGTGACGGGCACAGTTGTCAAATGTGTGGTAAAACTTATAATTTAGAAATTCACCATTTGAAATACAAAATAAACGGTGTTTCCATCATAGGGAAAGAACTTGATCATTTGGATTGTCTTATTACTCTTTGTGAGGATTGCCATCAAAAGGTACATAATAGATGAATCATCCCGATATCCGTTATCTCGGTTATCGGGATTAATTTTAAAATTAAATGCCATGAAGCGGATAAGCAAGAAACAGGCCCAACGAAACAGGGAGATTGCAAGGATAAAGCAATCTCTTCCTCCTGTATGTGCCATATGCGGTAAACCGGCTGTAGACGCCGCACATTTAGTTCCTAAAAGTTTATATCCTGAACATTATACAAATCCTTTGAATATCGTTGGATTATGCCGGGAGTGTCATAATAAGTTTGATGGTAGTTTAGCTTTCAGACAAAGGCAAAAGCACCTTATTGAGCGTGTAAAGTCTTTTGATAAGTGTGCTGCAAATAGACATTTTGATTTATGAATAGTTATCAGTTGATTTCAAGGCTCAAAAAAGTTAGAGCTGACACATATCTTACGGCGATAGAACAGGCGCTATTTCATGAGTTGGTGTCTGCTTGTAATGAAAAGGGATGGAAAGATACATTTGATATTAAGAATATACAGTTATGTTCTTCTTTGAATATAACGGAAAAAACTCTTATAAAATCAAGAAAGACATTACTAGATGCTGGGTTGGTCTATTTTCAATCATGTAAAGATAAGAGGATAGGATGTTATTATTCTTTTTCACCTATACTTTTACCTGTATTATCACCTGTAACTATTACAGTTGAAAATACAGGTGATATAAAGGAAACGGATTCTGATATAAGGGTATTATCACCTGTATTATCAACTTTACTTTTTGCTGGAATAATTCCAGGTGAAAAAAACAGATCAACTGTACTTTCTACTGTAATATTTCCAGTTGAAGTGCCAATCCTACCTTATAAGAGAATTAAAACTATAAACAAAGAGAGTAGTCACCCACCCATGCGTGAAGAACCACCTTCCGATAAGCCAAAAATATCTCGTAAAAAAGAAGGAGATGCGAAGCCTTTAGTTTACCCATTTACTTCGGACGCTTTCATGTCCGCATGGGAAATGTTGCGTAATACTCCGAAGTGGAAAAAGAAACTCAATTATGCTTTGCAACTTTCTTTAGACAAACTTTCTAGGTTTGAAGAAGAATTTGCTATTCGCCAAATAGAACGGGCTATTGAATCTGACTGGGTAGGAGTTGTTTTTACCGGGACAGAACGTGATTATCAAGAATGGTTAATTCAAAAATATGGGAACAATAAAATCAATCAAAGAAATAATTCCGGAGATAAGCCAAAAACAGCAGGAATCAAATCCATCTCCTTCTAAAGTCAGATATCACATACACGGTAAGGATATCGCATGGGACAAAAAGCAGATTGAACTATTTTGGAGAAAAGAGTTTTTAGGATCAATGATGGAAATAGAGCCACGCTTTATCATAGACGAAAGGAATGAGAATGTATTATCAGCACTATATGACTATGTTTGGGGTAAAAACAAAATTCTGGATTCATCAAAAGGGCTACTATTGTGGGGACCGTTAGGAGTTGGAAAATCACTACTTATCAGAGGGATACAACGTTACCTTGGTAAAATCAACCGCTATCGTTTTGGATGCAATAATGATACTATTGGATTCAAATTTACCAGTTCTGTGGAAATAGCCCTGTTATACGCAGAAAAGGGAATGAGTGGTATTGCACAATTTACCGACAGGGAATGTATGTGCCATCTAGCTATTGACGAACTCGGCCGGGAGCCTACTGATTCAAAGTATTACGGCACTGGAATTAATGTCATTCAAACTATACTTCAATTACGTTATGAGGTACGTAATGAATTTATGACCCATGCCACTACCAACCTTGATCCAAATACCGAATTTGTAAACAAATATGGTGACTACATAGCTGATAGAGTAAAAGAAATGTTTAACGTAATTGAGCTAAAAGGAGTTAGCAGAAGATAATATGGAACATATCATAAGGAAAGTAGAATATGTTACGGGAAACACCCGTAGCATATTTGTAGGAAACATTGAAACGGATAATATCGAGAGTACACGCAAAGAGCTACACGGATTAGTGAAATGCGATAGAATTTTGCTTGTGTATGAATCGGTAAGTAAAAAGTGATAAACTAAAGCAGGAACAGCAGTCAGCAAAAAGTATGAGTGAAAGACATGGGAAATCTACTCCCTACATAGTTCTCTTTTCTCGTTAGTCGTGCGGACGTAGATGGTACGTGTACAAGGTTCCAACAGTCGCCGAGATAGATCACAAAGCTGCAAACCTGCTTTCAAAACAAAGAATTTATTTAATTATGAACGAATTATATTTATTAGAATACAGTGAAGAACAGCGTTGTTTTAACTTTAACAACGGTAATTCCGAAGAAAATTCTCACGGGTATAAAAGCCTTGGAAAACATACATGGGAAGAATGTACCGCATTTATTGAGTACATGAAAAACAAATATAATGATTCAGACTATCCATTATTAGATGAAGTCAAAAAAGACTATTCATCTTTTACTAATCAATAAAGTAGATATGGGCGAAATAGCAGATAGTTTAATAAGTGGTGAATTTGATTACATCACAGGTGAATATTTAGGTGAAGCAGTTGGTTATCCAAGAACACACGTATATGGCAGACGTGAATATATGCCGCCTGTTGAAAAGAAACCAACAAGTAAGGCAAATGTATGTATTTCTAATATGTGCAAAGACAGAGGCTTTGATAACCGTGAAAAGGTTGAGTTGGTAGCTAAGTTCTTATACAGTAAAGGATACAAACAACTACCTAATTTATCACATCAGTATAAAATCATACATAGTCAGTATAAGAACAACTTTAGAAAGTTTTTAATTGAGCAAATGGAGTTGAAAAATAAGAGTTTATAATTCTAAACGAAGTAGGAATGAATAAATCTATCGAGAAATATATAGGAGTTGGGAAACTTAGCTCCATACCTATAAAGCAAGC
>ENA-USUG01000726-USUG01000726.1-human-gut-metagenome-genome-assembly--contig:-NODE-726-length-56888-cov-17.055042_pt1 | contig 56888 bp, 43 predicted proteins | sample MGYA00250059_ERZ773394 | MGnify/ENA primary metagenome ERZ773394 (study PRJEB29103, sample SAMN06111957) | human gut metagenome | biome: human gut; feature: ankylosing spondylitis patient; material... | reverse complement strand
TGCATACTTCATGTAGATGCCCTGCTTCTGACGCTCACTCTGTACATATGGGCCTACACCGCCGTCCTTGTCCGGGCCCTCATCATGGGTAATGCCCGCTTTTTCCAGTGTGCGGTAAATGATGTCAACTGCACCCTCAACCTGACGTTCCTGATCGGTATCCTCAATACGTAAGAGGAAATCTCCTCCCTCATGTCTTGTAATCAAATACGCATACAGTGCTGTTCTCAGGTTTCCGACATGCATACGTCCTGTCGGGCTGGGAGCAAATCTGGTTCTAACTTTACTCATAATGTAACCTGTCCTTTCTATTCTTCTGTCAGGAATGCAAAATGCCTTCCTGACTTTGTTTTTCATTCTTCTTGCATCTGATAGGGTAGCATATTCAACATAAAAATGCAAGTACTAATGTTTGCAAGGGAGTAGTTTTGCAGTTCACGGGGTGTATTACAAAAGCCCTTCGGTGTAATGGTTTCGTCGACGGACCAAACTCCGCAGGCTCCTGTTATATTTTTTATTATCATACATTACTTTGAAAGACCTGCTCCAAGTGTCCGTCTCGTGAAATCCATTCACCTTCGGGCTATGTTGTAAATATTGGCTTATCCGTGAACTGCAGGCTACTTTACAATACAGAGATATTCTCTCCCTGCAGTCCATTGAATGCACCTTCGATTGCTGCATCTGCATGTGCGATCAGCCACTTATTTTCTGCTGTCAGTAAACGATCTTCTCCTGTTGCCTCTAGATTCTTTGTAATATCAGCATTTGTTCCCTTTGGAAGAATAATGACATCCTTAAAGCCCTTGCCATCTACGCCGCACGGTGCATAGTGAAGTGTTGTCTCATACATCTCAAATGCTGTTCCTGCCGGTACAAAGAATGCCTCTACCTTTTCTGTGTCATATGTAAAATCATCTGCTACGTCAACAAGAGATCCAACGAGCACGATCAGGTCGGTAACAGCTACGTTTACCTCGCCGCAGCGATGATACTCGAGTGCATTTAATAAGGAATTGTGGCCATTGCAGTATCCTACCTGAATTGGAAGCTTTCCATAATAAATTTCCTGAAACTTCTCTGCGCTCTTTGTTGCCTCTAATGCTGCCTCTGATGCCACGTAAACTACATCATCCGGACATGGAGTTGCTTCCATCGCTGCGATTAAATCGCTAAGATCAATGTCTTTTACTACTTTTCCGAAACGCTTATAGGATGCATCATTGATATTCTGAATTTTAATCATAACTTTTTCTCCTTTTAAAATAAGCGGGCCCTGTGCTCGAGCCCGCTATATTCTTCTTAATTTAATTAAACTAGATACCACACGAATTGCTCCGTTGCTACGCAACTCTCGCAATTCTAAAAACATTCGGATTCGCTGATTTGCAATGCAAATCGCTGCATCCTCATGTTTTTTCAGGTATCAAGGTTACAAGCTTCTTCATGCAAGCATGATCAGCTCGTAACTTTGATACCATGGTATCTTATGCAAATGGGTTCTCAGTTGGATATCTAACACCCTTTGGCTGGTTATAGTTGATATCTTCTACCGGAACACCGATATACTTGAATACCTCATACAGAGCCTTTCCGAAATGACCAAATGCAACTGCACCGTGATGCGGATAATTCTTCTCAATCAGTACGTGACGATAGAAACGTCCCATCTCTGGAATTGCGAATACACCGATACCACCGAAGGACTTGGTTGCAACTGGAAGTACTTCACCCTCTGCCATATAAGCACGAAGCTTGCAGTCAGCAGTAGACTGTAAACGATAGAATGTAATATCGCCTGGAACAATATCTCCCTCAAGAGTACCCTGGGTAACTTCTTCCGGAAGGTTACGTGCCATAATCTTCTGATACTTCATTGTGCAGGAAGAAAGCTTCTTGCTGCAGGTATTTCCGCAATGGAATCCCATGAAGGTATCCTTCTGTGTATAATTAAACTTGCCCTCAATAGACTCCTTATACATATCAGCTGGTACAGAGTTGTTGATATCAAGCAGAGTAACAGCATCTTCGCTAACGCATGTTCCAATAAACTCACTTAAGCATCCGTAGATATCAACCTCACATGATACCGGAATGCCCATTCCAGTCAGACGGCTGTTTACATAGCAAGGTACAAATCCAAACTGTGTCTGGAATGCCGGCCAGCACTTTCCAGCGATTGCCACGTACTTGCGGTATCCTCTGTGTGCCTCAACCCAATCAAGAAGTGTCAGCTCATACTGTGCAAGCTTTGGCAGAACCTCTGGCTTCTTATTGCCTTCACCAAGCTCTGCCTCCATCTCTGCTACCTTAGCCGGGATTCTTGGGTCATTGTCATGCTTCTTGAATGCCTCGAACAAATCAAGCTCGGAGTTTTCCTCGATCTCAACACCGATGTTGTACAGTGGCTTGATCGGTGCATTACATGCTAAGAAGTTTAACGGTCTTGGTCCGAAGGAAATGATCTTTAAATCATTTAAACCGATGATGGTTCTTGCGATTGGTAAGAACTCATGCATCATATCAGCACACTCATCTGCTGTTCCAACCGGATACTCTGGAATATAAGCACCTACGTTGCGAAGCTTTAAGTTGTAGCTTGCATTCAGCATACCACAGTATGCATCACCTCTGCCATCTGAAAGGTCATTCTGGCTTTCCTCTGCTGCTGCGATGAACATCTTTGGTCCGTCGAAGTGCTTTGCAAGAAGTGTCTCAGAAATCTCTGGTCCAAAGTTTCCAAGATATACGCAAAGTGCATTACATCCTGCCTTCTTGATATCCTCAAGAGCCTGAACCATATGGATCTCGCTCTCTACGATACAAACTGGACATTCGTAAATGTCCTGTACATCATACTTTTCAGCATATGCTGCTACAAGAGCCTTTCTTCTATTTACAGAAAGACTTTCCGGGAAACAGTCACGGCTGACTGCTACGATTCCTAATTTTACCTGAGGAATGTTGTTCATAATAAATATGCCTCCTACGTTATATGTATCTATTTTCCAGCACGCATTTCACGCGTACCTGAATTACTCACTTAATTACTCGCCAAATACAGCGATGTAATCTTTCTTAAACTTCTCAATACCCTGATCTGTTAATGGATGCTTTACCATCTGCATCAGTACATTGTATGGAACTGTTGCAATATCAGCACCTGCAAGCGCACAGTCGATTACATGAATCGGATTTCTTACGCTGGCTGCAATGATCTGCGTATCAATGTCATCATACATAGCAAAGATATCAGCGATAGTGCGGATCAGATCCATACCTGGTGTAGAAATATCATCAAGTCTTCCCAGGAATGGAGAAACATATGTTGCACCTGCTCTTGCTGCAAGAAGTGCCTGTGCAGCTGAGAATACAAGTGTCACGTTTGTCTTGATTCCCATTGCGGAAAGTGCCTTTGTTGCCTTTAAACCTTCTGCTGTCATAGGAATCTTTACAACCATGTTCGGATGAATTTTGCTGATTGCAATACCTTCCTTAATCATAGTCTCGGCATCTGTTGTGGTTGCCTTAACCTCACCGCTGATCGGGCCATCTACGATTGATGCGATCTCTGCGATTACTTCCTCAAAAACACGTCCTTCCTTCGCAATCAGGGACGGATTTGTGGTAACACCGCAGATAATTCCCATATCATTGGCCTCTTTGATGTAATCAACATTGGCAGTATCAATAAAAAATTTCATAATAATATACACCTCCAAATTGTTGTCATGGACCAAAGTTCTTATCCATGCATTTGTAATAATCATAATGCATGGCCCTATAAAAGTCAACTTGTTTGTACAACTTTCACATCAATTTTCTTGACACTTTTTCTTTTTTTCAGATGCTTTCTTGCACTTTGACTAAGAATCTGCTATACTTGAGTCCAGTTCGCGGATTCGTGCATTGTCATCTTTTCCGACTCGAACACTACGCTGCATTACTATGCAAAATATGGAGGATTATTATGAGCGAAAGAAAACTCCCTACAATTTATACCTGTTTTCCAGGCGGAAAACACAAGGTTTTAACAATGAGCTACGACGATGGTAAATTAGAAGATCGCCGCCTTGTTTCCATTTTTAATAAATATGGCATCAAGGGTACATTCCACTTAAATTCTGGTCTGGAGATGGACACACGTATTCCGACTTCTGAATACCAGGAACTCTACAAAGGACATGAAGTTTCCTGCCATACATTAACTCACCCGACAATTGCCCGCTGCCCTATGGAGCAGGTAGTATCTCAGGTACTTGATGACCGTAAAAATCTTGAGGCAATCATGGGATATCCAGTACGCGGACTCTCCTACCCGAATGGTTCTTACTCAAAGGAAATCATAAATGCACTTCCGTCTCTTGGCATTCGCTATGCACGTACTGTAACAAGCACAATGTCATTTGCAATGCCAGAAAACTTCCTTGAGTGGAATCCAACCTGCCACCACAACAAAAATCTGCTTGAGCTTGGACAACAGTTTGTTGATCTGTTCAAGAAGCAGTATCTGTACATGATGTATGTATGGGGTCACAGCTATGAGTTCACTAATCAGAACAACTGGGAACTCATGGAGGACTTCTGCAAGTTAGTCGGAGGACGCGACGATATCTGGTATGCAACCAACATCGAAATCGTTGATTACCTTGACGCAGCAAAGAGACTCCAGTACACCGCAGACTGCTCACATGTATACAATCCAAGTGCAGCATCTGTATGGATCTGTGTAAACGACACCAACTTCATTGAATTAAAGGGCGGCACCATGACCGAGCTGCCAATTGGAGAATGGGCAAAGTGATATTAGAAAGTCGATAGCATTTAGTAAAAAATAGGCAAGCCATCAGACCTGCCTATTTTTTATTTCTTTATTACCACTGCTTTGCAAGCAAAAAATCTCGAAGATGTACAATTCGAATTCCATTTTCAATTCCAACATCCATCTCATTCAATGTTACAACATATTTCGGATAATGATCTCGTATTTCCATGAGATTCCCTACTTCACGATTCGAATTTTCAGGAATTTGTACGCATACCTGTACATAGATTTTCTCATCCTTATGAATTGCTATAAAATCAATCTCCTTTGTATTATTCTTTCCAACATACACATCATAGCCTCTGCGACGCAATTCAAGGTAAACAATGTTTTCCATTACACCATCTAGCATCTTTCTATTATAGCCAAATAGTGCATATCGAAATGACACATCTGCCAAATAATATTTTTCCTGCGTCTTTAAAACACTCTTCCCCTGCATATCATATCGTTCACATGGAAATATAATAAATGCCTGCTCTAGCCATCGTAAATAATTATAAATACTTTCTATGGACACCTTTCTGTTTTCACTTTTCAAAAAATTAGAAATCGAACTTGCCGAAAATGTCTTTCCCATATTTTCAATGACATATTTTACAACACGATCAAACAGATCCTGCTTGTTAATCCTATGTCTTTTTATAATATCACGCGATACCACCGTATGATAAATTCCATCTACAATCTGATATGCTGACTGCTGTTCGTATTCGCCAAGCGCAATGATTGGAAATCCACCAAATTTAATATATTCTTCCAAAAGCTTATCATATGACTGTGTACTCTCCTTTTTAAATTCCAGATATTCTCTGAAAGAGAGCGTAAACACTGGAATCGAAATATAACGCCCTGTCAAATATGTGGAAATCTCACTCGACATAAGCTTTGAATTTGATCCTGTCACATAAATGTCAGCGTTCATTCCCTCAAGCAAGCTATTAACAGCCTTTTCCCATCCCTTAATTTCCTGAATTTCATCTAGCAAAAAATAATAGCGTTTATCATCTTCTACTCTTGAAACAAGTTCATCATACATTTGCTTTGCCGTAATCGTATCTGGTATATCCATCTCTGTATATTTTTTCATAATAATATGATCTTCTGGTATACCTCTTTCAAGTAATTCCTGACGAATCATTTCAAAAATAGTAGATTTTCCGCAGCGGCGAACACCTGTAAGAATTTTAACAAGCGGTGCATCCATAAATGGTTTGACAGCTTCAATATAATCTGGTCTCAAAATCATACAATCACCTCCTCTTTTGTAATTATACCATAAAAACATGATAAATAAAATAAGTTTTTAGGGTTTAACTTTAAAAACCTCTATATAATCAATACTTTTTCAGGCTACATAACAAAAAAGCAGCCCAAATTCAGGCTGCTTTTTATTCTTAAATTATACTCCGTGCCACCACCGTTACCTAACAAGCCCTGAGGCGAATGGCTTTCACGAAGCCGAACGTTGTAGCAGGACTTTCAAAGTAACGTGAAACTTCCGGGTTGAATTTTATGCTTTTTCTGCCAGCAGCTTCTCTGCTGATACAAGTCTTACACATACTGTAAATACTCTTGATGCAAGCTTTAACTCATCAATGGTCGGGAAGGTCGGTGCCAGACGAATGTTTCTATCCTGCGGATCAATATGATATGGGAAGGTTGCTCCTGCTCCTGTCAGGATAACGCCTGCCTCTTTCATCTTTGCTACGATTTCCTTTGCGCAGCCTGGCATTGAATCAAATCCAATAAAGTAGCCGCCCTTAGGGTTGGTCCACTCTGCGATATCCAGTCCGCCAAGATCTTCTTCCATGATGGAAATCAGTGCTTCAAACTTTGGACGAATCAGATCTGCATGTTTCTTCATATGTGCTTCCATTCCCTTGTTATCGCCGAAGAAACGAACATGGCGCAGCTGATTTACCTTGTCATGGCCAATGGTCTGAACTGCCATCTGCTTTTTAATGGAAGCTACATTTGCAGTGGAGGCTGCGAGTGCTGCCATACCAGAACCTGGGAATACAACCTTAGAGGTGGATACGAACTCATATACCATATCCGGATTTCCTGCCTTCTCACACTCTTCAAGAATGTTTAAGATCTGTGCAGGCTCACCGTTATACAGGTGATGGATACAATATGCATTATCCCAGAAAATACGGAAATCTTCTGCTGCCGGCTTTAAGTTTGCGAAGCGGCGTACTGTCTCATCTGAGTATACATAGCCCTGTGGGTTTGTATACTTCGGAACACACCAGATACCCTTTACCAGTGGATCCTCAGAAACAAGCTTTTCAACCATATCCATATCTGGTCCGTCTGGTGTCATCGGCACATTGATCATCTCTACGCCAAAATGCTCAGTAATGCCAAAATGACGATCATAGCCTGGAACTGGACATAAGAACTTAACCTTACCCTGAAGTGCCCACGGCTTTCCTCCTAAGACACCCTCATACATACATCTAGCAACAGAATCATACATAACATTCAGACTGGAGTTGCCATATACAATTACCTGCTCTGGCTTTGCACCTATCATGCCACCTAACAGACATTTTGCCTCTGGGATTCCATCGAGGACACCGTAATTACGGCAATCGGTACCATCCTCACATGTCAGATTCGAATCAGACCTAAGCACGTCCATCATTCCCTTGGACAGATCAAGCTGTGATGCTGACGGCTTACCTCTGGACATGTTAAGTGCTAAATTCTGTCCCTTGTAATCCTGATACATCGCTTCAAGCTTTTCCTTCTCAGCAAAAAGCTCTTCTCTGGTCATATCCTTATATGCTTTCATAATATGCAGCCTCCTCAGTCTATACAGTTTTGCACTTCACCGTTATACAGTTTTCATGCAAACTCGTATGCGTATTCCGTTCACTACATGCATTTTGCTTTGCCTATGCAGCGCTCGTGAGTATTATTGTATTACACATTTTAATTTTTTTCAATATGAATTATGTAAAAAAATTCGCAGATATTCAAAAGAATATGATGCTTTTCATACATATTTTTTAAATTTATTCTGAAAAACCTTTGAAATTCCTGTTTTTCTTTCGAGCAAATACATTCAGACAAAAGAAAAAGGAGAGCTCTTCTCCCCTTTTTCTCACCGTCTTTATTCCGCAAATATGTATATTTACGCACAATATTCATTACTCTACAGGTGTTGGTCTTGCTGGATCAAAGATGTCTCTTGCATCAAACAAATCTGATAAACGGTTATGATAGCTGCTGTCAGTATAGCTCATAACTGCCTCCCACATACGAGTTCCGTCCAGATTTCGTCTTGCCTGACGGAAATAATCTTTGTTCGCGCCAATCTGAATCCAATGTTCACTTGATGCATCTACATTACAATAATAGTCAAAGCCTTTTTGTTTTAAATACAAAAACTTCTCATTGTCAGCTGCATAGCCCTTCCAGCCGTCTAGATCTTCACCAAATGCAAAAATGATAATATCTGTTCCTCCAACAAGCGGTGCTACCTCTCGCTCCCACATGTCACTATCCCAGCAGACGCGACCATAACTGCTGCTTCCAATGTAAATATGACCCCAGCTATGACTGGCAATTGTCCATCCAAGCTCTTTCATTGCGGCGGCAATCTCTTTGGCCGCTGCCTTATCTGCCTCAATGTTTTCATTATTGTAGTACATACGCTGTCGTTCCTCTGCATTCTGCTGATCAAAATATTCGCAGTTCCAATTGTACCAATAGTCAGAGGTACGATAACCAAATATACCATTATAACCAGTGACTGCAATTGTTCCACGCGCACCGCGGTACGAAAAATCTGGATGTGCCTCGATAAAATCCTCTAAAATGGTAAGCACATCGAAGGAGCCGCGTATTACAGTGCCGTCATCAAGCGTATATTCATTTGTAATTTTTCCATTTTCATCAAGCACAAAGCGATCTGCAAAGCCCTGCCCTGTCATATACTCATAGTAGCAGACATCATCCTGTGACAGCACAAATGGTGTTTTTCCTGCTGGAAGATAGATCGGCTTCATCTGCATGATCTGTGTTCCATCTGGCTGAGTTACCATTTCCGCAATATCATGAAGGCCAACAAGCACATATCCGTCATCGTACATTTTCTGAATTATTTTCACAAACTCATCAACTGTAGTCATAGCTTCGTTATATGCGATCACCTGTGCCTTGCTGCTAAGTGAAACATCAAATGTCTTTTCAGGATCTACAATCAAAGTATGGAAGAAAATATGAGTAATAGTGTAGTTGTCATTCCACTGGAATAGACGGGACTTTTCAAGATCATATTCCTCAAGAGCCTTTGTATACTCTTCATTACTCTCATAGCCGCTCACTGCCTGAATCGTCTCAATTGCCTTATCATAATCATACATTGCAGCATAACGATTCGCTGTATCAAGAACAGTATCTCCTGTGCTGGTAAATGTACTCTCAAAAATTGGCGGATTCTGAAAGCTCTCCGGCAGCTTCACACCATAATCTCTTACCTGTTTTAAGCCTGAAGAAATTCCCTCGTCCATACCTGCCTCAGGATTTGTCTGCTGCTCTGCGAGTGATTCATTTTCCTTTTCATACAGCGTAATCACCTGCTTTTCATACGGTGTTTTTGTTTTATTTGAAACAAAAATTCCAATCACTATTGCAAGCGCAGCCACAATGCAAAAGCCGCCTGCAAAAATGGATTGTCTGCCAAATACCTGCTTTTTTCGATGTTTTTTTGAGCGCTTCTGTGAAGCGTTTTTTGTTCTGGTATCTCGCATTTGATGTACCTGTTTGTTTGATGTCTGTATTATTTTTTTATTTGTATTCTGATTCTTTTTCTCCATGAATTTCATTTCCTGCCTTTTTTGCTTGCGTCTGGTTGCCCATGCATGGTATGATTATAGTTAGCTTTTTAACAGCAAAACTTTATCATTATGATACTGATTGTGCCATTAAAAGCACTCTCTGTATCATAGCATATTTTTCTCTATATTTGAAACACTATTTTTATGATGAAAGGAGATTTTATGTTTTTTTTTAAATTACATGCAAAACAATTTCTTTTAAGTACTGCTTTGATTCCCTCTCTGGCACTAACAACCACTGTTAAAGTACACGCCGCGTCTAATACAGAGGATGCTTTTGACAATGCTGCCAACACTTTCTTTTGGGATATCATGGATTCTTCGCCTATTAATTTGCACTATTTCTTTTCTTTTCCAGAGGATTATAAACCGTCTGATAATCCACCACTTGGCTCCTTTAGTGAAACTTTCACCGAGACTGCTGAAATATTAAATCGTGCAAAAGAGAATCTCTCAGCAGTAGAATACAATTCACTGACAGCAAAGCAAAAACAGGTATACCAGCTAATGAATCACTATATTGACATTAATCTGGAATATTGCACTCTTCCTGACTATACGAGTACCTTAGGACCTATGAGCGGCATTTTATCCACTTTAAACACAACTATTACTGAATATTATCTTTTGTCTGAACAGGACATAATTAACTATTTGGATGTATTAAGAGACATCCCACGTTTTTTAAATGACGTTGTGAAGGAAATTGAACATCAGGAAAGCATTGGCTATGTGCCTAGCCTCTATGCCTTTGAGCAGGCACTGGAAAATAAGGATGCGATGACAACATTAGAAAATCATCCCTACCTTGAGGCGTTTGAGTCAAATGTGAGTGAAACCGGATTATCTGATGATGTAGTTAATAACTATACAAAACAGGTAAAGACAGTGTTGACCGATGAAGTTCTTCCTGCTTTTTCTTCTTTCTATGAAACATTAGAAAATAAAAAAGCCTCTGCCGGTGAGAGCAAAGGTCTTGCTTTTTATGATCAGGGTAAGGAATATTATGAACTTTTAGTAAGAGACAATACAGGAACTGATATGACACCGCTTGAGCTTAAGGATTATCTAACAGATAAGCTGACACAGGGGCTTATGAACCTGTCGCAGTCTTACTCTTACAATCCTAATTTGTTAAATGATCTTGATTCCCTGACAGCACCAAAAACAGACGCTGATGCTATTCTTCAGACATTAAATCAAAAGGCAGCCGAATGTATGCCGGATATCGGTGATACCACATATACACTAAGCTACCTTCCAGAAGCACTTCAGGTTCCGAACAATCTGGCCTACTATCTGTCAAGCCCGCTTGATAACGAAAGTCGAAACATTATCCGAATTAACCCCAGCGAAGTTGGCGATGATTCGATGGTTCTTTGGACTACAATGGCACATGAGGGCTATCCTGGTCATCTTTATCAGCACCAGTATTTTATGCAAAATTCTTTTGAATACAATATTGAGACTCTCATTGGTTCTCTTGGTACCTCAGAGGGATGGGCTTATTACGTTGAAAAGCTTTCTCTTGAATGGGCTGGACTTGACGAAGCAACTGCTGATGCCTACTTTACTAACATGATCCTTGGAATGGCTGCACTCTCCGTTGTTGACATTGGCGTCAATTACGAGGGCTGGGGCATAGAAGAAACCTCTAATTTTTTAACAACCTATTATGGCGAATTAGATAAAAACACTTGCCAGAATTTTATAGATACCTGCGCTAACGATCCTGGCGTCTATCTGCCATACAGTGTTGGCTACTATAAAACTGAAGATCTTTTTGAACAGATGGCTGACGGATATTCATCTGACAAAAATATGTATGCTGCTTATCTTAAAATGGGCAGTATGCCATTTACATTGTTAGAGAAATATTTGATTCCTGATAACTCCATTTAAAAACAATTTTGCCAGGCATGAAAAAACATGCCTGGCATTTTTTGTTTCCCACACTTACCTGTGAATTAATTTTTTATTATATTCAACCGACTACTGTTCCATAGTAAACTTGATATTCTTGTCCGTCCTGAACAAATGAACCTGTATAATTCCAATTAATCGCACTCTTCTCTACATAGTATTTTTTACCATAGTATTCTACAAGTCCTGTGTAATTCCATCGAATGATACTACCCTCAACATAGTACCAACAACCCTTATAAAGCGTCAGTCCTGTGTATCCCCAGTTCATTACTCCACTCTCAACATAATACCATGCACTATTATAATATACTAATCCGGTATAGCCCCAATTCAGACAGCCCTTATAAATATAATACCATGTTCCGTAATAATTTGTCAGGCCTGTGTAATTCCAATCCAGGCAGCCACCTGAAATATAGTACCATGCACCTCTATATAGCATTAATCCATTATAATTCCAATTTAATCTGCCATTTTCAATTGCATACCAAGATCCATTATAATTTGCCAGGCCAGTATAGCCCCAGTTCAATGTTCCATTCTCCACATAATACCAGGTTCCATAGTATTGCGTCAGGCCTGTATAACCTTCATTTAAGCAGCCACCTTGCACAAAACGCCAAGTACCATTATCGAGCACCAATCCGGTGTAATCCCAATTGATTTTTCCGTTTTGCACAAGATACTTTGCACCATTGTATTCAACCAGACCACCAAATTTTTCATCTACCCCACCATTTCGATAATAATGCCAAATTCCGTCCACGTAGGCCAAACCGACAAAGCAGCGATCCGTTTCCGGCACATCATAGGAAGCTTCCGATCTTACATAAAATGCTCCTGTTGGATTCCACCACGCATCGTCTGCTACATGATTGCTAAAATCAGCATCTGATTTTAAGAACCATTGATAATTGCGTGTTAGCGGATTCTCATATGCATCCATTGCACAGTCCACGTTGTACCAACTGCCATTTATATTGACAATGTTCCATTCATTTGCCTCTCCATTTACTGTTCCTGAAACAATTCTGGCTGAGATGCCTGCCTGTTGACACATACGATAAAACAAAGCGGCATATCCCTCGCTCGTTGCTCTATGATGCTGCATTGCTGCATAAGCAGAATAGGCAATTACATTCTCATCTGTACTGGTCGTATCTAACGTTACCGTACTGCAAATGTAATCATAGATTTGTCTGACAATCTCGTAATCGGATGGGGTGCCAGCGCAAAGTTCAATCATTTTATTTATAACTGCCAGCTCCAATTCTCTTTCCTGCTGACTATTTGTCTTGTATGTTACTGTATAATCAAAGAAACAGCCAAAATACGCTCCATCTGTTACTTCATCTACACTGTATTCTGCACCTAAAAAGTCGCTGGAAATAGCATCTCCCTCTCTCGAAGAGCCTGTCTGAGCCATTGCCTCCTTTAAAATAGTCTCAGCTCTGGCTGTCAGTTCATCTTCAGACAACTCATGATCAAGCACAACCACAACTTCAATATCGGTCTGATGTTGAGCCATCTGTTCACGCAAATATGCGGTAGCCGATGTAAAATCTTCAAAGTAGTTGTCTGGCACTGCCTCAGTCGTCTCCTGTGATGCTAATAGTTCCAGTCCAGTCTCAGTCTCATACTGCATATATTCCTGTGCTTCTGTCTCTGTCTGCATTTCTGACTGTGTCTGCTCTTGTGTTTCTGCTTCTGTCTGTTCTTCTGACTGTGTCTGCTCTTGTGTTTCTGCTTCTGTCTGTTCTTCTGACTGTGTCTGCTCCGGTGTTTCTGCTTCTGTCTGTTCTTCTGACTGTGTCTGCTCCGGTGTTTCTGCTTCTGTCTGTTCTTCTAACTGTGTTTGCTCCTGTATTTCATGCTCCAGTTCAGTTTCGCAAACCTCCTGCGCTTTTGCTTCGCCTGGAAGCCCTGTCAGAAATAAAACTCCTGACAAAGCAACTGCAGCTATCCAGCCATAAAGATTCCATTTTTTCATTTTTTCTACCTCCCTTAAAGCTTTTTATAAAGCCTTTTTTACAACTCCATGTTTTACCTGATAAGTTACTCCATTTAACTCTATAGAAGCACTATATGTCCAATTCAGATAACCTTTTTGAATATAATAAGTAGTTCCATAGTATTCAACAGGACCTGTATATGTCCAGTCTACCTGACCCTGATTAACATAATACCAATCTCCGGCATGCTTTACAAGACCAGTATAACTCTTATTCAATCTGCCGCCAAGAACAAACTGCCAAATGCCCTTATCATAAATCAAGCCGCTGTAACCCCAGTTCAATTCTCCTTTGTATACATAATACCACGTTCCATAATATTCAACAAGACCCGTATATCTCCAGTCTAAATAACCATTCTGTACATAGAACCATCTTCCATTGTAACGCACTAAACTTGTATAATTCCAGTTTAGACGTCCTTTCTCTACATAATACCAACTACCATTATGAAAAACCAATCCCGCATAATTTAGATCAAGCTTTCCTTCTTTTATGTAATACCAAACTCCTTGATCAAATACCAACCCAGTATAATTATCGGCTAATTTTCCATGATTATAGTAATAAGATGCACCATCTGTTTCTGTATGAAAACCATTATAATCTTTAATTTCTATTGCTGGAAGATTTGCATCTGAAGATGCCATACAATATTTTCCTGTCTGTCCATAAAGATATACATGTGTGATATAATGACCACTTTCACCATTGTGTGCAGACGTATTTATATAAAAGGATGCTGTATTCCCACTCACCTTAGCAGTGTGCCAGATCAAGTCATCCTGCCCACCTTTTTCTGTCCAAGTTGGCATAAGCACACGTGATACACCATACGTTGCTTGAAAAGTTGCATCTACCTGATACCCCTTCGAAGATACATTTGAAATCTCTATTTTATCAATCGACAGCTCTTCTTCTAATTTAGTATCCGTGTCAACAGGAACAAGCACATATTTTGCAGTTAATCCATTTGTACCTCTGGCTACATTAGTAACACATACACCTGTTTCTTTATTAAATGCCTCCACACGCCAAATTCGATTATAAACTCCTGAATACCCATCTTCAGTCCATATATCATTTCCAAGCCAATTGCTGTCCATCCATGTATTTGGATACGCTGTAATTGAATTTGTTCCCATAAGCAATGACTTATCTGCGCCATATCTTGTGGCAAGCTGTGATGCCACATAATTTCTTGTCTGATTAACAATTGCCACGTTATCATTTACTGGATCTAAGCCATAATCCTGACGTGCAAAAGAACCTAAAGAAACGGCCACATGTCCACCACCATAACCTGGTTCAATCAATACGATAATAGTTCCTGGAACCAAAAAGGCATCTGGATTGCTGATTTCATCCGTATTAACTGCTGTAAGCTTGTACGCTACATAATTTCCATTTCCATGAAAACTAATCACATCACCAATCTTCATGCCCTGCAGTCTATTATTCCAATCATAAGTACTGTATGGAACTCTGTTCAACCCAAATTCCTGAAGACAGCGAAGAATTAACGAACTGCAGTCATAATAATTCGCATCATAACGCAAACTCTGGCTATAACCTTTTCCGACCTTTGCTAACATTGAACGCAACAGCTGCACCTGACTGATCGCTACCTCTCCTTGTCCATTCTGATTTGCCCAGAAAAGATCATTTTCATCATATTCGTTAAAATATGTACCATCACCCTCTGGTGAGGCATTTACCATATTTTTTCGTGCTAATATAGATTCTTGTGTCTGTTCCTGAGATTCTGTCTGAGGTTCTGTTTGAATTTCTTCTGAAGATTTCTCTTCATCTGCTGACTGTGTTTTTGATTCTGTATTTGTCTCCTGCTCTGTTGTTGCCTCTGACTCAGCTTCTGTTTCCTGCTCTGCTGTTGTCTCTGGCTCAGATTGTATTTCCTGCTCTGCTGTTGTCTCTGACTCAGATTGTGTTTCCTGCTCTACTGTTGTCTCTGACTCAGATTGTGTTTCCTGCTTAACTGTTTCAATTTCCTGTAAAGTCTCCTCAGACACTTCTGGCTTTGTTTCCTGAAACTCCTGCGTACAGGTTTCCAACAAGATATCGCTGCTTTCTGTTTCAGATATGCACTGTACCTCACTCTCCTGCGATGCACTCACACTACATGGTGCAATCCCAAGTACTGCAGCTAGGCATGCTGCCACCACCCTTTTTTTCATTTTTATCCTCCTTTTTTACTGCTGCTGTATTTCGTTATACTAACCCTTCAGCCCCTTTGCAAAATAATATATGCAAACTCTGAATAGTTACCATTATACAACAGTTTGCAATAAAAAAACAACCCATAATAGTTATGGATTGTTTTTTTTATTAGTATTAGAACAACAGCACTATCATCTGCTCCACAAGCACAACTGTTACAAGTGCAATTGGGTAGGTTGATGCATAGGCAGATGCCACATCATCTGTTCCTGCTACCTGAATCAGTGAGCCAAGTGCTGGTGTACTTGTCATACCACCGCACAAAGCACCCATGTTGTTGAGGATCGGAAGCTTTAATACCTTCTTTGCAAATAAGTAACCGACAATCATCGGAACAAGTGTCATTATCATTCCATACACGAAAAGAATCGGACCTTGTTCTATAAGTGTATCGACAAAACCAGCTCCGCCCTCGCAGCCTGCTCCTATCAGGAAAAGAATCAGACCAAATTCACGCATACATTCCATGACGCTCTTTTTCGGCTTTAGATCAATCGGTCCAATGTGCACAATATGACCAATTAACAGACCAGCAATTAACGGACCGCCAGATGTTCCAAGTGAAAAGAAAGCACCACCTGGAAGCGGAATCTTTATAAGACCAATGATTAAGCCAAGTACAATTGTCAGGCAAAGCGGCATCATGCCAAGCGAATCAACAGCGATTAAACCCTTTGTCTTAAAACTCTTTGGTGCATTTCCTGCATCCTCTGCAAGCTTTGCGCGTTCCTTTGCCATATCAACCTTTAAGATTTTTGGCATCAGCTGCACAAACAGTACGACTCCAATAACACCAAATGGGTAGGCAATTCCATAGCCTACTGATACAATATCCTTTGCACTGCCAGCTGCCTCCTGTGCTGCTGCAAATCCTGGTGTACTTGTCAGGGCACCTGAAAGCAGTCCGGCTGCCAGAGCACCATTTACATTTCCAATCACACAGATAGCTGCTGTACAAAGTCCACCGGCAATAATAATGCAAAAGCCAAGTATAACGTAAGACTTGAAGTTGTGCATGAAATTATGAAAAAACTTTGGTCCGGCAATCAAACCAACCGATGCTACAAACAATACAATACCGATGCTCTTTGCAAATGACGGACAGGTTACTCCAAAGTGTCCGGCAATCAATGATACAATCAGAATGCCGGCATCTCCTACCTCAATTCCTTTAATTTTAATACGTCCTATGATATATCCGATCATTGCAATTAAAAAAACTTGAAATGCCGGATTTGAAAGGACACTATTTACATATCCCATAGCCGTTTCCCCTATTTTTATTTTGATATTATGATGTTGGGGGCAAAAGGTATTTTGCCCCCAACTGATATCCACGAATTGCTCCGTTGCTATGCAACTTTCGCAATTCTAAAAAACATTCGGATTCGCTGATTTTCTTTGAAAATCGCTGCATCCTCATGTTTTTGCGGGTCCCAAGCTCAAAAACCTAATCGTGCAAGCACGAACGGCTTTTGGAGCTTTTGACCCTGATATCATATTATTTCATTGTGCTCAAAAAAGCCGGAGGGTTTCCCCGGCTTTTTTGCTTTTATTTTATTGAATTACTTTTTTCTTCTGTAATCTGGTAAGATCTTCGGAGATACCTCATCGGTATGGATGCCTACTGCCTCACACTCCTTCTCGAAGTTGTCAACATGCTCCAGTGTCAGATCAGACAGTGTAACATTCTTAAACTGCTTACCTGCTTCCTGACCTGCATTACGACCGAATACGATAACATCCAGAAGTGAGTTACCCATCAGACGGTTTCTTCCATGAACACCACCTGCTGCCTCACCTGCAACATACAGATTCTCAACATCAGACATACCATTTACGCTGACACGAACACCACCGTTCTGGTAATGCAGTGTTGGGTAAATTACGATCGGCACCTTTCTCATATCGATGTCGTATCTTAAGTACATACGAAGCATACCTGGAAGTCTCTTCTCCAGAGTTCCCTCGCCGTGGATTGCATCGATCATCGGGCTATCCAGCCAGATACCATCGCGAAGTGGTGTATGAACACCGTTTCCTCTGGATACCTCACGGATTACACCAGATGCAGCAACGTCTCTGGTCTCCAGTGGATGCATAAATGCCTCACCGTTTACATTGACGAACTGTGCGCCCATGGAACGAACCTTCTCAGTTACGAGTGCACCGTAGATCTGAGATGGGAATGCAACACCAGTTGGATGATACTGTAAGGTATCCTGATACAGAAGTCTTGCACCTGCACGGTAAGCAAGTACCAGACCATCTGCTGTTGCACCGTAGTGGTTGGATGTTGGGAATCCCTGATAGTGAAGTCTTCCTGCACCACCAGTCGCGATGATTACGCACTTTGCACGAGCGATTAAGATCTCACCTGTCTCCATGTTCTGTAAAACAGCACCAGCTGCCTTACCTTCAGTATCCTTGATGATCTCGATTGCAGATGTGAAATCAACAACCGGGATCTTACGGTTCTGAACCTCATCACGAAGAACTCTCATGATCTCAGCACCAGAGTAGTCTGCTGCTGCATGCATTCTCTTTCTAGAAGTTCCGCCGCCGTGTGTGGTAATCATATTGCCGTCCTTATCCTTATCAAACAGAACGCCAAGGTCATTTAACCACTTGATACAATCTGGTCCGTCCATAACAAGCTTCTCAACAAGCTCTGGAACGTTTGCGAAATGTCCGCCGCCCATTACATCTAAGTAATGCTGTGCTGGAGAATCATTTTCCTTATCTGCTGCCTGGATACCACCCTCTGCCATCATGGTGTTGGCATCACCGATACGAAGCTTGGTAACGATCATTACGTTTGCGCCTGCCTCGTGTGCCTCAATTGCTGCAGATGCACCGGAACCGCCGCCGCCGATAACAAGAACGTCAACGTCATAATCCGGATGAGCCAGATCTAAGGTCATTCCCTGAACACGGCTCTTTGCCTGTAAAAGCTCTACTAACTCCTTCGGAGCCTTCTCGCCTTTGTTCGGTCCTACTATAATCTCTGCAAAGCTAGAAAGATTATAGTCTGGATGATACTGCTCAAGCAGTGCATCCTTTTCTTCTGCTGTCATACGTCTCGGCTCTGCTGCCATACGGGCTGCTCTGGTAGCTTCAACTTTCTTGACAGACTCCATCATTTCCTCTGTATATGGAAAGCTCATCTTATTCGTCCTCCTTTATTTTTCGATTACACGATTGTTGTACATATCCTTCAGCTCGTCTACAGACTTGCTCATGATTTCCTTCATCGCCTCATCGAAATCTCCTTCTGCAATCTCCTCAACACGCTTTGTCAGGTGCTTTGCTTCTGGCTTTAAGTACTTACCGGTCAATCTTCTTGCAAGTAATGCAACCTGCGGATGAGAAATTCCAGCCGGACATCTGGATGAGCAGACACCACACATTACACAGTCAAAGGACTCCTCTGCACACTTCTCGTACTCACCGCGCTGTGCATATGCAATGTACTGCATGGTGTTTAACTGCTGTGTACAAGCCTTTGTACAGGCATTACATCCGATACAGGAATAGATCTCCGGATACAGCTGCATCATGATCTCCTGAGTTGGACGGATCTCCTCAATGTTATAGATTTCCTTCTCTAACGGGAAGAACGGCAGAGATGCTACACACATGTTGTCCTCAACCTTTGTGGAACATGCCAGGCAGCCATGAAGAGTTGTCTCACCCTTAATACGGTAAATAGTAGCACAAGCACCACAGAAACCGTTACGGCAGCCGCAGCCACGAACCAGCTGATAACCGGAATACTCAAAAGCTTCCATAATTGTCAGGCTGGAGGGAACAGTATATTTCTTACCATATAAATAAACTGTAATCATTTCGTCCATTATTATATTTCCTCCATATTCATTTACAAATCTTTATTGCGCCGTGCTGCTCTCGCATGTGCTTCGCGCACGCTCGCACGCGGGCTTCGCCCTATGCAGTCTCAGAAAAGTGTCTGCTTTCATGTAAACATGATGCATTCACTTTTCTTCGACTGCGCACGGCTCATTGTCTTCGCGATTAATACTCGTCTGGCAGCTCATCCAGCTGGTCGAAGCGGAATACCGGACCGTCCTTGCAGACATACTTGGAACCGATATTGCAGCGGCCGCACTTTCCGATACCGCACTTCATGCGAAGCTCCATTGTTGTATATACCTGGCTCTTTGAGAAGCCCAGTGCCTGCAGATTCTGCAGAGTAAACTTGATCATGATCGGCGGTCCACAGATCAGGATTGTCTTGTCTAAGGAAAGATTCAGCTCATTTACGTAGCTTGGAACAAATCCAACATGGCCATCCCAACCCTCCTGCGGGCGGTCGATAGTCAGATGAACGTTAATTCCTTCCTCGTTGCACCACTCGTCCTGAATTTCCTTGATGTCTACAAGATCATCCATAGAACGTGAACCGTAAATAATATCAATATCACCGTACTGATCACGATAGTGACGACAGTAGTTGATTACAGAATGAAGCGGAGCCAGTCCGATACCACCTGCGATAAACAGCAAATTTTTGCCCTTTAACTCAGTATCTACCGGGAATCCATTTCCATATGGTCCACGGATTGTGATCATCTGACCTGGTTCAATTGCATGAAGCCAGCTAGTCAGACATCCGCACTTCTTAATGGAAAACTCCATATATTCTTCCTGTGTCGGAGAAGAGGTAATGGAAAACATACCCTCTCCTACACCTGGAACGGAAAGCATGGCACACTGGCCAGGCTTATGTTCAAATGCTTTCTTGCCGTCTGGCGTTACAACACGGAATGTCTTTACATCCGGTGTATCCTTACGGATCTCAGTAACAACGCCAAGAGCAGGAATTAATTCTTCTCTTCTCTCACTCATGCCTGTGTACCTCCCAATGTTTTTGCTACCTTAACGATATTCAGGGAATTCGGGCACTTCTTTAAGCAGCGGCCGCAGCCTACGCAGGAGAACTCGCCATCATTTCTAAGAGGATTATAAACCAGCTTGTGCATGAATCTCTGGCGGAAACGCTCTACCTGACTCTTACGGTTTGTTCCGTGAGCCATCATTGTGAAGTCACGGTACATACAGGAATCCCAGCAACGATAACGCTCAATGCCATGTCCTGTATTATAGTCACGCACATCGTAGCACTGACATGTCGGACATACAAATGTACATGTTCCGCAGCCTAAGCAGTGGCTTGACAGTTCCTTCCACTCTTCTCTCTTGAAGATCTCTAACTCTGGATGAGAAGTGAAATAGGACAGATCAAGATCAGCAAGAGGCAACTTCTTTAAGATTTCCTTAACAGCAGCCTGCTGTGCCTCTACTGCCTTAGAATCGCTCTCTGCTAAAACAGCCTCAACCTTTTTAGTTAAGCTCTCGCCCTTCTCTGTCTGTGCTTCCCAGTAAAGGGTATCCTCTGCGATCCATGTTACAACATCACCCTCTGGCTTAGTTGCATCAATTCCAAAGGTACTGCAAAAACAAGTTTCCTCTGGTCTGTGACATGCCATAGATACGACAATGCCATGCTCTCTTCTTGCCTGATAATAAGTATCAACCGGATCAGCAAGGAAAACCTTATCCAAAATTGAAAAGCTTCTTGCATCACATGCTCTGACACCAAATACAACAAAATCCTTATCCTTCTTTGCAGCTGCCTCTACAGAAATCTTCTTTCCGTCCATATGGAATTTCATCAGATCTTCCTGGAACGGGAAGAACATATCCTTTGCAGACTTTACAGTCTGAAGTGCATCAAGACGCACCTTTGCATCTGCAGAATAAAGACCAAATTCTACCTCATTGCCCTTCTCTACTGGCAAATACAGTTCATCCACAGCCTGAATCGCATCAAACAGGCGGGAAATCTCACTCATAGCAATCTTTAACATGATTAATTCCCCCTCTCCATAACGATACTCGGCTCACAGTCTTCCTTAGTATAAGAAATCAGCGGTCCTCTTACGCCAACCTCAGTTCCTGCCTGGAAATCACCGTAGAATGTATCAATATCCTTGATGAACTTACGGTTTAACAGATGAAGAGGAATGTTCTGCGGACATACTCTGCTGCACTCACCACAGTCGGTACAACGACCAGCTACATGGAATGCACGAATAATGTGGAACATATTCTCCTCGAAATCAGTATTGTTTACCTTGGCAGCAACGCCGGACTTCGGGTTATCGAATACGCAGGTACGGCATGTACATGCTGGACATGCATTACGACATGCATTGCAGCGGATACACTTTGACAGCTGGCTTCTCCAGAAATCAAAACGCTCCTGCTCTGTCATTGCCTCAAGCTTTGCAACCTCAGCCATACGATCTGCACTTACTGGAACTTCTGGTGCTTCCTCATCCGGAATTAAAAGTTCATCGCCGGCTACATGATTTTTGCCCTTGCATACCATACAGCGCTCTAACAGCACTTCACTCTTCTTGCACTCCTCATCACCGTAAAGAGTCTTTACCTTAATGGTATCGCCCTCTTCCTCGATGCCAAGGATACCTGTGATTCCCTTTGCCTTGATCTTATTAACATCGATCATTCCGGTACATGGGATTCCCAGTGCATAAACCTTCTCTGCGTCCAGTCTGTGCTCTGTCTGCAGCTGATTGTAGCTGTAGCAGTCACACGGCTTAAGCAGTGCAAGGATCTTCTTTGGCTGCGGCGGCTCCGGTGCATTCGGTGCACGGAACGGCACATCCATTGTTGCAGCGCCTACTAAAAATTTACTCTGGTTTGCGCCGCAGAAGCTATTATAAACGAGTTCGTCCAGATTCTCCTTTGTGAAGATAGCCGGAGATACGTCGTAGCAGAATTCACCGGCCTTCCAGCCGATCACGCGGTCTACAGTGCCGTTATCAATAAGCTCATTGATTTTTGACACCAGTAATTCTTTTATTTCTCGCATCGCAGATCCCTCAACTTTCTGTTTTCACCAAGCTTTGTAATGGTGTCCACAAAATCATTCATAACAGATGCAAATCTTGCACCCTCTGCTGCAGAAACCCACTCCACTCTTGCTCTCTCCTTCTCAATGCCCAGATAATCAAGCATAGAGAACAGAAGTGTCATTCTTCTTCTTGCGTAGTAGTTACCAGTTGTGTAATGGCAGTCGCCCGGATGACATCCACACAGGATAACACCATCAGCACCTCTCTCAAACGCACGCAAAATGAACAGCGGATTTACACGGCAGGAGCATGGTACACGAATAATCTTGACATTTGCCGGATAATTCAGACGGCTGCTTCCAGCTAAGTCTGCTCCCGCATAGGAACACCAGTTACAGCAGAATGCCACGATCAGAGGAGTAAACTCTTTGTTTTCATTTGTCTCATTTACTTGCATATTGCGTCTACCTCCGCCATAATCTGATTATTTGCAAATCCCTTCAGGTCCATAGCGCCGGACGGACATGTAACCGTACAAGCACCGCAGCCCTGGCAGATTGCTTCATTAACAACTGCAACTCTTCTTGTCTCACGAACACCCTTGTCCATAACAAGTCTCTCTTCATAGGTGATAGCACCATATGCGCAGACATTTGCACACTGTGAACATCCGTTACACAATGTCTCATCAGAATGAGCTACACATGCGTTGCAAAGCAGGGAATCCTTTGCAAGAAGGCCGATTACCTTTGCTGCAGCAGCACTTGCCTGTGCAACAGTCTCCGGAATATCCTTTGGTCCCTGGCAAACACCTGATAAGAAGATACCAGCTGTCGGGCTCTCTACAGGACGAAGCTTTGCATGAGCCTCTGTAAAGAAGTCGTTTGTATCCATACTTGCAGTCAGCATCGTTGCAAGATTTCTTGCGCTCTCATCTGGCTCAATTGCAGATGCAAGAACAACCATATCTGCATCCATATGGATCTGCTCGTTGTTTAACAGATCAGAAGCCTGAACCTTAAGGCAGCCCTGACCCTGCTCTACCTTTCCGACCATACCCTTAATATAATGTACACCATACTGCTCTACAGCACGACGATAGAACTCATCAAAGTTCTTACCTGGTGTACGAACATCAATATAAAATACAGTAACGTCGATATCCGGATGATGATCCTTTACAAGCATTGCATGCTTTGCTGTGTACATACAGCAGATCTTTGAACAGTAAGACTTGTCTCTGCAGGAATCTCCTCTGGAGCCTACACACTGTACAAATACGATCTTCTTTGGATGTCTTCCGTCAGACGGACATACAAGCTGTCCCTTTGTCGGGCCTGCTGCGTTCATGATACGCTCAAACTCTAAGGAAGTAACAACATCCTTGCTCTGTGAATACAGATACTCATCAAACTTAACAGGCTTAATCTGATTGTAACCTGTTGCAACTACGATTGCACCGTACTCCTTGGTGATAAACTCTTCCTTCTGATCATAATTGATCGCTCCGGCACCACAAGTTCTCACACAAAGTCCGCACTTGCCAGTCTTAAAGTGAATACATGCATCGCGGTCGATAACTGCTAACTTCGGAACAGCCTGTGCAAATGGGATGTAGATTGCTGGTCTGTTGTCCAGACCCATGTTAAACTCGTTTGGTGTCTTCTTGGACGGACATTTCTCGGTACAAGCACCACATCCTGTACACTTTACTGGATCAACGTAACGCGGCTTCTGCTTGATGGTTACACTGAAGTTTCCTACGAAACCTGAAACCTTATCTACCTCACAGTAGGTATACAGATGAATCTTATCGTTTGCACCTGCATCTACCATCTTTGGTGTCAAAATACATGCCGCACAGTCAAGTGTTGGGAATGTCTTATCAAGCTGAGACATCTTACCACCGATTGTTGGCTTCTTCTCTACGATATCAACCTCAAAACCAGCATCTGCAATATCCAGTGCAGTCTGGATACCAGCAATACCGCCTCCGATTACAAGCGCACGCTTTACAACTGGGCTTGTCTGAGAGGTAAGAGGTGCATTTAACTGAACTTTTGCGATTGCGGAACGGCCTAAAATGATTGCCTTCTCAGTTGCTTCCTTGATATCCTTATGAATCCATGAACACTGCTCACGAATGTTTGCAATCTCAAGCATGTATGGATTTAATCCCGCTGCCTGTACGGTCTTGCGGAAGGTTGCCTCATGCATACGAGGAGAACAGGAACAGATTACTACGCCGGTCAGTCCGTATTCCTTGATGGCATCCTTAATGATGTTCTGTCCGCTGGCAGAACACATATACTGATAGTCGGTTGCGTATACTACGCCCGGCTGAACCTTTAAGGCTTCAACCACAGCCGCAACATCGACAGTTGCTGCGATATTGCTTCCGCACCAACATACAAATACTCCTATTTTCTGCATATGTAAACCAGCCTTTCTTTATCTCTTATACTTGCGGAATGCGCTGACAATTGCCTGCTGCGGAAGCTCTGGATCAAGCAGCTCTGGAATTGCTTCCTCGCTTAAATGATTCATGCCCTGCTGACGAATGACAGCCAGACGAATTGCTTCTACTAATTTTCCAGGTTCAACGCTTCTTGGACATCTCTGTACACATGCCATGCAGCTTAAGCAGTTCCAAATGGACTTAGACTGCATCAGTGCCTCGATTCTTCCGTTTTCTACCATATCAACAAACTGATGTGGATGATAATCCATTGCATCAAATGCCGGACAGGTTGCAGAACATTTTCCGCACTTCATACACTTGCGCGGGTTCACACCACTGATATCAGTAATCATTTCTTTATTGATATTCATGCCTGCACCTCCTCTTTTACGCCAAGCGCCTCTGCTAACAGCTCAGTGAAATAGTAAACTGGAATCTGGTTTTCAGTTGCATTGGCTACGAGGTTGTAACGGCAAAGAGGACAGGCTGTGATCATGCAGTCTGCCTGCTGCTCTAAAGCAGATGCTACAACCGCATTGCTTCTCTTTTGTGCCAGTTCCTTATCGTTTAAGGTCATGTATCCGCCGCAGCACTCATTGCGCTGTGAGAAGATAACTGGAGTTGCACCAATAGCCTTAATGAAATCTTCCATGATCTTTGGATTCTCTGGATCATCAAACTCCATTACTTTGCCCGGACGAAGTAACAGACAGCCATAATAAGCAGCAATTTTCTTTCCCTTTAACGGATTTACAACTGCCTTCTTTAAGTTGTCAAAGCCTACTACATCGCGCAGCATCTCGAGGTAATGAATTACATTGGCCTCACCATTGTATTCCATATCAGGTGCCATGTAATTGTTAGCTCTTGTACGGAAATCCTCGTTGTTTCTCATGTCATTATTGACACGCTTAATTACATTATGACAAGCGGAGCACAGAGTCAGAAGATCCTGTCCCTTATCTCTTGCCTGAGCCAGAGCTCTGACGGAAGAAAGCTTATTGGCAATCTCATCTGTAGCGGTAGAATATACACCGCCGCAGCACTGCCAATCCTCAATCTCCTCCATCTCAATGCCCAGTGCCTTTGCAGAAGCAATGGCATAGTCATTGAGCTCTTTTGCCTTTGTCTTCAGGGTACACCCTGGGTAGTAGCTATACTTCATAGTTCCTTCCATTCTGCCACATAGTGGCTATGTTTTTGTGCCGCAGCCAAAACAGCTGCGGCGTTACCTGCGGCTTATGCCATCTCTTCCGGATGGAATACCTCATCAAACTTCTCTGCTGTCAAAAATCCTAACTGTACACAAGCTTCCTTTAAGGAAATGTTCTCCTTATATGCCTTCTTGGAAGTCTTTGCTGCGTTATCGTAGCCGATGTACGGATTTAAAGCAGTTACAAGCATCAAAGAGTTGTGCAGGTTGTGCTTCATCTTCTCTCTGTTTGCCTTAATTCCAACTGCACAATGGTCATTGAAGGAAATCATGACATCAGACAGAAGTCTTACAGACTGCAGGAAATTGTATGCGATAACCGGCATGAATACATTCAGCTCGAAATTACCCTGGCTTGCAGCGAATCCAATTGCAGCATCGTTGCCCATTACCTGAACAGCAACCATAGTCATTGCCTCGCACTGAGTCGGATTTACCTTACCTGGCATAATAGAGCTTCCCGGCTCATTCTCCGGAATTGAAATTTCGCCAAGACCACATCTTGGACCGCTTGCAAGCCAACGAACATCATTTGCGATCTTCATAAGATCAGCAGCAAGTGCCTTTAATGCGCCATGTGCAAATGTAATATCATCCTTTGCTGTAAGTGCATGGAACTTATTCTCAGCTGTAACAAACTCTTTTCCTGTCAGCTCGCTGATTACCTTTGCAACTTCTGGTCCGAAGTTCTTTGGTGCATTCAGTCCTGTTCCAACAGCAGTACCGCCAAGTGCCAGCTCCTTTAAGCCCGGAAGAGATGCCTCTAACATCTTCTTTGTCTTCTCAAGCATATTTCTCCAGCCACTGATCTCCTGAGAGAAACGAATCGGAACTGCATCCTGAAGATGAGTACGACCACTCTTAACAACATCCTCATTCTCAGACTCAAGACGCTTTAAGGTCTCAGTCAGCTTATCCATAGCCGGGAACAGATTGTCCTCGATACTCATAGCTGCTGCGATATGAAGTGCAGTCGGGAATGTATCATTGGAGCTCTGTGACATATTAATGTGATCGTTTGGATGAAGAAGCTTCTTTCCTGCGATCTCATTTCCGCGGTTTGCGATAACCTCATTGCTGTTCATATTAGACTGTGTACCGCTTCCGGTCTGCCATACAGCAAGTGGGAAATGGTCCATCAGCTTGCCGCTAATTACATCGTCTGCTGCCTGGCAGATGACGTTCTTTCTTTCCTCATCCAGTTTACCAAGATTGAAATTTGCAATTGCAGCACCCTTCTTTAAGATACCAAATGCATGTACAATTTCAGTTGGCATCTTCTCGATACCAATCTTGAAATTCTGATAACTTCTCTGAGTCTGAGCAGCCCAGTAGCGATCTGCTGGAACCTGCATCTCGCCCATGGAATCTCTTTCAATACGATACTCCATAGTAAGTAGTCCTCCTTAAATTTATAAATTCTGCTAAATGTAGAAAAAAAACATAAACAGACATAATTCTTTGGCGACGCCCCACAAGGCCCCGCCAAAGGTTGTCTGCTGCTTTTTAATTACTCAATATCCATTTCCTTAATAACAGCCTTAAGTGCTTCTGCACTTGCCTTAAACTTTGCAACCTCTTCATCTGTCAGCGTTGCCTCGATCTTGCCCTTTACACCGTTTGGTCCAATTACAGTTAAGCAGCTTGTGCAGACATCATCTACGCCATACTCACCATGCATCATGGAAGATACAACAGTTACAAGATCCTGAGCCCCCATCAATGCCTCACAGACATCAACAACAGAATTTGCTACGCCATAGAAGGTAGCACCCTTTCTCTTGATGATTTCTCCGCCGGACTTGCGTACATAGGTGATTACTTCATCTGGATCAAAATCATTTGCATCAATGCCAAGTCTTCTTGCACCCTTTGTGTACTCATCAAGCTTGATGCCTTCAACCGTTACCATACTCCATGGAATAAAGGAAGTATCTCCGTGCTCGCCGAAAACGTAGCCCTTGATGCTTCTTTGTGCAATTCCAAGCTCCTGAGAAAGCTTATAGGTAAGACGTACTGTATCAAGCAGTGTACCAGAACCAATTACCTGATTCTCCTTCATTCCTGAATACTTTAAGAATGCATAAGTCAGTACATCTACCGGATTTGCTACGATGATGCACAGTGCATTCGGTGCATGCTTTGCTACCTGAGGTGCAATGTTCTTCATGATTGCAACATTGGTCTTTGCTAACTCAATACGGGTCTGGCCAGGCTTTCTTGCTACACCAGAGGTAACAATCACAATATCAGAACCTGCTGCATCCTCGTAATCACCAGCAATCATGGAAATCGGATCTCTAAAACCAGTTCCCTGTGCCATATCCATGATCTCACCGTCTGCCTTATCCTTAAGGATATCGATCATGACGAGTTCTGATACATATGGCTTCAGTGATAAAATATGAGCAATTGTAGAACCAACGCTGCCTGCTCCAATAATAGTAATCTTACTTCCCATTATAAACTCCTTTCGTATTTCGCGAGATTGATATTTCATTAACGAACTTGTTATAAATATAACAAATCTTGCGTCAAATATCAAGTATATGAATATAGTTTTTTATTTTTCTGTAAAAAACACCGATACACATGCGAAAATCGTATTCATTATAATTCATTTTGCAGAATCACGCAAGTGTTTTGTACATATTACCATTTATATGGCGTCGCCTGATAAACATAAAAATTCAACCAGTTCGTATACAGCGTGTTAGCATGCCCTCTCCATGTAAGAAGCGGAGTTGTGGATGGATCATCGTTCTCATAATAATGAACCGGAACCTCTGCATCCATGCCTTTTGCCAGATCACGCTTATATTCTGCGTCGAGTGACATGCGGTCATACTCTGGATGACCAAGCAGATAAATATTTCCCTGATCGTCTTTAATCAGATAGCAGCCTGCCTCATCTGATTCTGCAAGCAGCATAAGATGTTCATTTGCTAACACATCATCTCTTTTTACGCCAAAGTAACGCGAATGCGGTGCGTAAAACACATCATCAAAGCTTCGCACAATAGGCTCACAGCGGTCAAGAAGACGGTGGCTATACACACCTGAAAGCTTCTTTCCTGTCGGTGTCTTTTGAATACCATAATGATAATAAAGACCGGCAAGTGCTCCCCAGCAAATATGAAACGTGCTCGTAACGTTTGTCTTTGACCATTCCATAATGCTCGCTAATTCCTCCCAGTAAGAAACTTCCTCAAACTCCATTGTCTCGACTGGGGCACCAGTTATGATCAGTCCGTCAAAGTACATATTTCGTACGGCTTCAAAGGTAGTATAAAATTTATTGATATGGCTGGCAGATGTGTGCTTTGACACATGACTGCTCACATTCATACAGGTAACATTGACCTGCAGCGGCGTATTTGACAGTGCCCTAAGAAGTTGGATCTCATAATCCTGCTTTAGCGGCATCAAATTCAATATTACTATCTCGAGTGGACGGATCTGCTGCGTATCTGCACGCTCCTCTCCCATCATAAAAATATTTTCAGACTCGAGTACCTCCCTTGCAGGCAGGTCATTATCTACACGTATTGGCATAAGTTATTCTCTTTTCATATTTATTGAATACATTTTTTACGTTACTCGCCAGCTTCCATTTTTTTGCACAGATCAAGAAAATCCTCTTCTGAAAGGATAGAAACACCAAGCTCCTTTGCCTTTTTGTTTTTGGAAGAAGTTGATTCTTTGTCGTTATTAATAAGATAACTTGTCTTAGCTGATACACTCCCTGCTGCCTTGCCGCCATGCTTTTCAATATAGTTTTTCAGCTCATTTCTGTTTGCAAAATGATGGACAGATCCGGTAATCACAAATGTAAGGTTTTCAAGATACTGTTTTTCATTATTTTCTTCCAAAACAAGTTCCAGTTCCTTAAGGAGCGAATCTAACTGTCCCATTTTTTCTGAATCGTTAAAATAATCGCAGACAGCCTGTGCCATAACATCGCCAATACCATCAACCGCAGTGAGCTCTTCTGCTGTGGCTGCCCTAAGCTTATCAAGATCTTGGTGGAAAGCACGCGCAAGCACCTTTGCATTTGCCACACCAATTCCTGGAATACCAAGTGCATAGATTAATGCTGGAAGCTTAACCTTTCTTGCCTTATCAATTGAGGCAATCAAATTGGAACATGACTTTTCACCAAAGCCATCCATCTTGCAAATTTCATCTGCATGTTCCTTTAAATGGAAAATATCAGCAAAGCTGTGAATAAAGCCAGAGTCGATAAACTTTTCAATGGTCGCTTCTGACAAACCTTCCATATTCATGGCATTTCTGCTCACAAAAAGTTCAAAGGCTTTTGTCTGCTTTGCCGTACATGCAGGATTTTCACAGTACAGACATGTTACCTCGTCATTAGTAACAAGCTTTGTTGGTCCGCCGCAGACTGGACAGACAGACGGAATTGTTAAGTTACTGCTTTGTGTCAGATTCTCTGCAATCTGAGGAATGATCATATTTGCCTTGTAAACAGTGATTGTATCACCAATTCCAAGTTTTAAGCTTTCCACAATTGAAACATTATGGACGCTCGCACGCGTTATTGTTGTTCCCTCTAACTCAACAGGGTCAAACACGGCAACAGGATTTATAAGTCCCGTGCGTGATGGACTCCAGTGAATCTCTCTAAGGGTAGTCTCTGCCGTCTCGTCCTTCCACTTAAATGCCATGGCATTTCGTGGAAATTTAGCTGTGTTTCCAAGACTTTCACCATAGGCGATATCATCCATCAAAAGAACTAGTCCATCTGATGGCAGTTCATTCGATTCAATATGATTTGCGAACCACTTCACAGAATCAGGAAGATCTGTCGAAGTTACCATGCGGTATGTCACAACATCAAACCCCTGCGCAGCAAGCCATTCAAACTGGCAGCGTCTTGAATTATTAAAGGTCATATCCTCTGCCGAGACGAGCGCAAATGCGATAAACTGAACATGACGGCCTGCTGTTACCTGACTATTTAACTGGCGCACAGAACCTGCACACAAGTTTCTCGGATTTTTATACTTTGCATCCGCATCAGGATTTTCCTCGTTGATTCGCTCAAAATCCTTATAGGAAATAACTGCCTCACCACGCAGCACCAGACGCCCCTTAAATGGAATCTTAGCTGGAAGATTTTCAAACTGTCTGGCATTTTGTGTGACAACCTCTCCTGTGATTCCATTTCCACGTGTCACAGCCTTTGTCAATGTACCATTCTCATATGTTAATACAATAGTAAGACCATCAAGCTTCCAGGAAAGTATGCCTGTCTGATCTTTTAAAAATTCCTGAAGCTGCGACACTTCCTTCGTCTTATCAAGAGACAGCATTGGTGATGGATGATTTTCTTTTGGAAGTGCACTTAATACCTCATATCCAGCATGTGCAGTCGGGCTTTTTGCAAGCACTGTTCCAGTCTTTTTTTCAAGTGCGGCAAGCTCATCATAAAGCTCATCATATTCCTTATTGCTCATCAGCTCTTTGCTTTCCTGATAATATGCTCTCGCCGCCGCATCAAGCTGCTCTACCAGCTCCTTCATACGCTCCAAATCGGACATAATAAACCTGCCTTTTCCTATCACTATTGTAATTAAATGCCTACGAATTTCTCCGTTACTTCGTAACTCTCGAAATTCTAAAAACATTCGGATTCGCTGATTTTCTTCGAAAATCGCTGCATCCTCATGTTTTAACGGGTCTCAAGGTCACAAGCCTATTCATGCAAGCATGATCAGCTTGTGACTTTTCGACCCTGGCATTTACAAATCCTTGATCAATTTATCAAACTCTGCGTCAGTCACATTACGGAAGTTTCCCTGCGGAATATTTCCAAGATGAATGTTCATGATACGAATACGCTTTAATGTCTCTACACGATAGCCACATGCTGCGCACATACGACGAATCTGACGGTTTAAGCCCTGCTTTAAAATAATATGAAATTCTCTGTTTCCTGTCTTTGTGCAGACGCATGGCATAGTATCTGCATTAAGCTCCTCAAGATGCATACCTCTTCTCATTTTATCTAAGAAGCTCTCTGTTACCTGATTATTAACTGTGACAACATATTCCTTTTCATGAGAATTGCTTGCCTTTGAAATTTCATTTGCCAGATCTCCAAGATTAGTCATTAAAATCAGACCCTCAGATTCCTTATCGAGACGGCCAATCGGATAAATTCTAGTAGGATATTTTACCATATCCACAATATTTTTCTCACCCTCAAAACGAGCTGTCGTACACACGATTCCTGCCGGCTTATTGACTGCAATCAATACTGGCTTAACCTGCTTTGTGCTGACCTTTTTTCCGTCCACAACGATCTCATCTGCACTGCTTACCTTCTGTCCCATAACAGCACACACGCCATTGACCATGACCTTTCCCTCATCAACAAGACGGTCTGCCTCACGGCGGGAACAAATTCCTTTTTCACTCAAAAATTTGTTTAAACGAACTGTTTCTTCCATATATAAATATCCTTTCTTAGTGAATAAACATCGCATCGCCAAATGAGAAGAAACGATATTTCTTTTCAACAGCTTCCTTGTAGGCTGCTAAAATATGCTCTCTTCCAGCAAGTGCAGAAACAAGCATTACGAGCGTAGACTTTGGCAGATGGAAGTTTGTAATTAAGGCATCTACCATTTTAAAATGATAACCCGGATAAATGAAAATATCCGTCCATCCACTCTGCGCCTTCAAAATACCATCCTCTGTAGATGCTGACTCTAACGTACGGCAGCTTGTCGTTCCTACTGCAATGACACGTTTTCCAGCCTTCTTTGCTGCATTGATTTTCTCTGCTTCCTCTGGCTCGATACGATAAAACTCTGAGTGCATATGATGCTCAAGAACATTTTCAACCTTTACAGGTCTGAATGTGCCAAGACCAACATGAAGAGTTACACTTGCGATAACAACACCCTTTTCCTCAATCTTCTTCAACAGATCCTTTGTGAAATGAAGTCCTGCTGTCGGTGCTGCTGCTGAGCCTTCATACTTTGCATAAACAGTCTGATAACGATTCTTATCCTTAAGCTGGTGTGTGATATAAGGCGGCAGCGGCATCTGTCCAAGCTCATCAAGAATCTCTTCAAAAATTCCCTGATAAGAAAAACGAATCTTTCTGTTTCCATCCTCTACAACTTCAAGCACCTCTGCCTTTAAACGTCCATCACCAAATGTAATGATTGCTCCCGGCTTTGCCTTCTTTCCCGGCTTTACAAGTACCTCCCAGACATCATCCTGCTCTCTCTTTAGCAAAAGCACCTCAATGTGAGCACCAGTATCTTCCTTAACACCCATCAGACGCGCTGGAATAACCTTTGTATTATTTATAACAAGACAGTCACCTGGATTTAATTCATCGATAATATCTCTGAAAATCTTATCCTGAGTCTTGCCTGTCTTTTTATCCAGTAAAAGCAATCTTGAACTGCTGCGGTCCTCAATCGGATCCTGTGCAATCAGCTCCTCTGGCAGATCATAATCAAAATCATTTATATCCATCATACCTGTTTGATGTGCTGCAGACTCTGTCTCATTTGTTGTATTTACTTTTGTTTCCATAGTTTCCATTATTAATTGCCTCCAAATATAAAAAAGCCCTCTAATACTCATGTAGCATATCATAATTTTTTCGCAAATACAAGAACTGTATCAATTTAAAAACTTTTTACGTGTATTTTGGATTTTTCGTTGATTTGTTTTCTCTGCAATGGTATGATTATAAGGAAAATAATAGTTACAATTCACGTGGCTAAATAACAGGGAGGTTTTCATTATGCCTAAAAAAAGAATCGTCGTTGCGCTTGGCCGCAATGCATTTGGAAAGACGCTTCCAGAGCAAAAGACTGCTGTTAAAGAAGCAGCAAAAGCTATTGCTGACCTTGCAGAATTAAAATATCAGATTGTTATCACACACAGCAATGGTCCTCAGGTTGGTATGATTCACATGGCTATGACCGAATTTGGCAATGCACATCAGGATTTTACAGTTGCACCTATGGCAGTCTGCAGTGCTATGAGCCAGGGCTACATTGGATACGACCTTCAGAATGAGATCCGTACTGAGCTGCTTCGCAGAGGTATCTTTAACACAGTATCCACCATTATTACACAGGTTAAGGTTGACCCATTTGATCATGCATTTAGTCATCCGCTGAAATCTATCGGCCGTATCATGACAGCTGAGCAGGCACAGGCAGAACGTGACAAGGGTAATTTTGTTCGTGAAGAGGAAGGCGGCTTCCGCCGTATCGTTGCATCTCCTGCCCCGATTGAAATCTATGAGATTGATGCTATTCGTGCACTTGCTGATGCCGGACAGGTCGTAATCGCAGCCGGCGGCGGCGGTATTGCTGTATTAGAGCAGGGTCCTGTTTTAAAGGGTGCCAGTGCTGTTATTGAGAAGGATGCCACAGCTGCTAAGATGGCACACGAATTAGACGCGGATGTTCTTTTATTCTTATCTGCTACTGAGCGCTTTGTCATTCATGCAGATACACCGCAGGAGTTTTCTCCAGATCATTTATCTGTTGCAGAGGCAATGGAGCTTATCGACAGCCAGACTATGGCAAAGGAAACAAAGCTGCCTAAGCTTGCTTCAGCTGTAAGCTTTGTAGCTGCAGGTGAAAACCGCAAGGCAATCATCACATCCCTCGATAAGGTAAAGGAAGCACTTGCAGGAAAGACCGGTACATTGATTACCAAGTGATTTGATTTACATCATCACAAACTGCAAAGAGGTCATGTCCAAAACGACATGACCTCTTTTTTATTATTCATAATTATTCGTAGTAAACAGTCTGGAACATTCCTACACTTCCAAGGATCGTTGCCGCATACGCAGAATCATTTCCTGCGTTTCCTGTACGGTATGCTGTCAGTGCCTGATTCCAACTGCCATATGTATGGTAATACTCTGCTAGCAAATCAATTCCAACTAAGATGTTGGATGCTGGATCATACAGATTAGTAACACCAAGCTTCGCCATACGAGATGCACTGTATCTTGGAATGATCTGCATCAGTCCCTGTGCACCGCTTCCGCTTGTAGCACCTGCGTTAAAGTGGCTCTCATGATACATAACAGAGAAGATTACTGAACTGTCCACACCATACTGACTGCAAAGATTTAATGTATACTGCGTCAAATCACTGCTGAGTGCAACGTTAGTGACACGGATGCTTCCAGTTGGCTGTGCCGGCTGCGTCTCTGGTACTGTTGGCTGTGTCTCCGGTGCCGTTGGCTGTGTCTCTGGTGCTGTCGGCTGTGTCTCTGGTGCTGTCGGCTGTGTCTCTGGCGCTGTCGGCTGTGTCTCCGGTGGCGCAGACGATGCTGCTGCCACTGTAAGAACGATATTAGATGAAAAACCACCATAAGACAATGTAATTACATTTTCACCTGCGTGAAGCATCATACCTATATCATTGCTTGACCAGCCTTCTGTGATCGTTGCATAATTTCCATCACTGTATGCTGCTACAACATATACCTCATTGCTGCAAACTACATCGCCTTCACTCTTAGTACCACCGACATAGAAGGCTTCGATACCTGTTACTGTTACAGCTTCAGTAGATGGCTGTGTTTCTGGTACTGTTGGCTGTACAGTCTCAGAAGATGGCTGTGTTTCTGGTACTGTTGGCTGTACAGTATCAGATGATGGCTGCTGTGCCGACTCAGACGGTGCTGCTGTCTCACTGTTTACTGTGCTGTTTTCGATAGCTGCTGCACTAGATGATGGCACAGTATCCTGCTGTACTTTAGATTCCTCTTGCTGGGAACTTACCGTTTCTGCCTGAGATGCCATTGCCATTACCTGATCTGGTGACAGGACTGTTAGTACTTCCTGGCTGTCTGCTGCCTCTTTTGTAGTATCTGATGAGATATCAGTACTTGTATTAACTTTATTTGCAGATGCTAACAGGATATTTTCTGCGCTGCTCTCGCTTACTGCAACACCTAGCTGCTTTGCATTCTCCTCTGTTAAGGCAATATCGGTATTGATCCATGTCTCTCCAAGTGAGTATGAAACAGCAAGACAATCTGCTGAAAGATACCCCTTCATAGGTCCGTCATATACACAGTATGCCCAGCCAGACTCCAGCAAGCTGACTTCATAAGCATCGTATTCGTATGCTACATCCAAAATATCTGCAGATGTTGTAGGACGAAGACGAATATTCATATTCGGAACAGTTACTCTAGCATAAAGCGTTCCGTTCTCCTGCATATATGCTGCAGCTTCTTCTCCTGTCAGAAGGTACTCGTTTTTTACCCAGCCCTCCATATCGTCTATTCCGATCTTTGTCCAATCACCATCTTCACCAAGAACAGATACAAGCTCCTCTGCCTGAATGGTATTGACTACATCTGCATTCTCATCTGCCTGTGCACGCACATTTAAGTAATTGCCTACTGTATTTGGATTTACAAGTGCCTGATCTGAAAAATAGCTTGCCAATGGACTGCTTGCAGATGATGCACTTGATGAACGTTTCTCATTTTCTGTACGCTTTTCGTCAGACTCAGTTGACTTTTCTGTTGTCTTTTTCGCCGTTAGCTCATGTTCCCACAGCATGCCAAGCTGATAACGTTCAGCGCTGACTAATTCTGCATTTGCTTCTGTCTGAGGCTCCTGCTCTCTTGTCATCTCTTCCTGTGTCTCATCAAGCTCACGCGCGGCGAGAACATCATTATTCTTTGTCTGGAGTGCACCTGTTGAAGAAATAATAAGTCCAGCTGCAACTGCACCAGTTAAAAGCGTTGCTGCCGCTCCATTCACAAGAATTTTTACTCTAGCTTTCATTGAATATTTGACCTCTCCCATTTTTATTTTCATGTCTGTGAAACATTTACTTTTCGCAAACAGTATTTTTTTACTGCCCTAGACATGAAAAATATCATAATTATGTAATAACTGTTTCAATTTTATTAAACTTATTACAACTTTGTTACAGACGCATTGTAACATTTTTAATAAATATTGTCAACTGCTTTCTTAGGAGAGCCGTCGCGCAAATCGACAGGAGGCCTAGTTTTGTTACAGTTCACTGGACACCCATTCGCAAAACCGCACGTTCCGTGCGTCGTTGCTTCGCAACTTTGTTTTGTTCATGAACGGGCATCCACTTCGTCCTGCTGATCTGTCAAATTTCTATGCAAGCATGAAATTTGTCCAGATCTAGCATGACGCGTGAACTTTAAACTCAATTTCGTCTCTGTCTTGCTGCCTCAAACATCAAAACAGTGGCTGCCATTGCCGCATTTAATGATTCTACCTGTCCTGCCATTGGAATCAGAATCTTACAGTCTGCAAGCGCTGCTACCTCATCTGACAGACCGTTCGCCTCGTTTCCAATCATAAATGCGCAAGGCTTTTTATAGTCTGCTCCTTCGTAGCTGATTGTTGCGCCTAGGTGAGCGGCGTATGTGCTTACACCTGCCTTTTTTAAGCGCTCTATATCGCCTGCAAAATCTTCTGATACGACAAACGGCACGCGGTAAAGAGCACCCATAGTGCTTCGTATTGTCTTTGGATTGTAGATATCAACACAGTCACTGCTCATTAAAATACCTGTCACTCCTGCTGCCTCAGCTGCACGCATAATTGTTCCTAAATTTCCTGGATCCTGTAAATGATCTAAGATAAGCAAAAAGGAAGCTCTGTCTTTTCCCAACAGTTCTTCAAATGAATATGGCTGCTGCTTTACTACTGCAAGAATACCCTGCGGTGTCTTTGTATCTGAAAGCGTCTCAAAAATTGAATCACTTACTACGTCAAATTTTTTTCCCTTTAGAAGCGCAGCCCCTTCCTTACTCTTGCAAAAAGACTCTGATGCCACTATCATTTTTACACGATCTGCTGGTGCCTCCTCAAACATCTTTCTTCCCTCTATAACAAATGCTTGCTCGCGCTTTCTCTCTCTGGATTTTCTCTGTAAATTCAAAATATATTTTTGCTGCTGATTCATAAATCGCCCTCTTTTCTTATTTTTTTAAGTTATTTTCCTATAAAAATGGTCCACAGTCAAGACCGTGGACCACTTTATTGTTTATTTGTATTTCATTTATATCATCTGGAAAGCATCTTGCTTACTTCGTACTCGTATGGAGAGATAGTCTTCTTCATAGCAAGTGCCTCGTTGATATCATAATCAACAAACTTACCATCGCGCAGTGCAACAACACGGTTGCTTGCACCTTCACACAGAAGATCTACGGCACGAGCACCCATCATAGATGCATAATAACGATCCAGACAGGTCGGGCTTCCACCACGCTGCATATGTCCAAGAATGGTTGCTCTGGTCTCAATACCTGTAGCTGCCTCGATTCTCTTTGCCATGCTTGCGGAATGACCAACACCCTCTGCGTTAATAATCAGATGATGCTTCTTACCCTTCTTACGATTCTCAATGATCTGATTGATCAGTGCCTGCTCATCGCCATCATAATACTCTGGAAGAAGAATATTCTCTGCACCATTTGCAACACCACACCATAAAGCGATGTAACCTGCGCTTCTTCCCATAACCTCAATGATACTGCAGCGCTCATGAGATGTAGAAGTATCTCTTACCTTATCAATTGCTTCCATTGCGGTATTGATTGCAGTATCAAAGCCGATGGTATAATCTGTACAAGCAATATCCTGATCAATAGTTCCCGGCAGACCAATTGTATTGATTCCCAGATTTGCCAGCTTACATGCTCCATTAAAGGAACCGTCACCGCCAATTACAACGATACCATCAATTCCGTGCTTTCTGCAGATCTCTGCACCAAGCTTCTGACCCTCCTCTGTACGGAACTCAGAACATCTTGCTGTATAAAGGATAGTACCACCTCTCTGGATGATATCAGATACGCTGCGAGAATCCATATCAACGATCTCCTCTTTCAGCAGTCCGGCGTAACCTCTCATAATACCCTTTACGTTCAGCCCCTTCGCAATACCGGTACGAACAACGGCGCGGATTGCGGCGTTCATGCCTGGAGCATCTCCTCCACTTGTTAATACACCAATTGTCTTTACTTTATTTGCCATGACGTTTCCTCCTTGCTGTCTTGACATGTTTCTTATCTTTTTGCCTTGCATTTTGTGTTTTTCTTGCTGTTTGGTAAAGTGTGTTAAAAATTTACCAATACTTATTCTAATTGATTTTGCAAAGTTTTTCAATACAATTTAGAGCTTTTCCTTGATTTTTTTCAATGTTTTTATATTTTCTTTTCCAAATACTTGGTCAAGCTGGTCAATAAGCTGTGGACAAATGCCGACACATCGGCTTGGCGGCAGCTTTTGGTACTGTCTTGTGTTGGAAAGATAAACCACTACTGTGTCTTTTCCATCCCACGGTGCCAACATAGACAGAAGCTTCTTTTCATTCATCTGGTAGCTTTCAAGATCTTGAAACTGAATCCACAGCTCACCCGGAATCTCAGAAAATGCCACTATCTTTTCACAGATCAGTTTTCCCTGCACCTCATCTCCAAGTGACACGCGGCCCTTAACAAAAATTTTCTGATCTGGACTGAGAATTGCGCGATATTTTTCGTAATCTTTTGGAAAAACAATCACCTCAAGAGTTCCTCGTAAATCCTCAAGCGTCAGAAATGCCATCATTTGGTTTGTCTTTGTTGTCTTAACTGTTTTTGCTGCAATCATTCCTGCCACCGTAACAATGGCCTGATCTCGAACCCTTGCCATTCCAGTCTCCTCATCCTGAATAAAATCACTGCTGACTGCTGTGATATTTTTCTCGATGAGACTTCTGTCAGCCTCTAGCGGATGACCACTGATATAAATTCCAAGTACCTCTTTTTCCATTGCGAGAAGTGCACCTGGCTCATATTCTGGCACCTTGGGGAATGAAATCTTAAAGTCATCCTTCTGCGGTCCCTCTAAAAAATCCATCAGACTGTATTGTCCTGTCATAGAGTGTTTCTGTTCTCTGGCTAATTCATCCATAATAGAGGAATAAACTTCCATTTTTTGTCTTCTGTTGCCTTCAATACAGTCCATCGCACCTGACTTTATCAGATTTTCAACGGCTCGTTTATTTAACTCACCGCCATACATGCGCTCTAAGAAATTCTGAAGATCTGTGTATGCTCCATTTTCTTTTCTCTCACGCACCATCGCTAAAATAACATTTCTTCCAATGCTTTTTATGGCAGATAATGCATAACAGATTTTTCCATCGCGCACAGAAAAATCCCACTCACCGGCATTTATATCAGGCGGAACGATTGAAATTCCCATCTTACGGCAAACCTGAATATAATCAGAAACTTTTCCAGAATTTTCAATTACAGACGTCATAAGTGCAGCCATATATTCAACAGGATAATAATATTTTAAATAAGCCGTCTGATATGCTACAACCGCATATGCTGCAGCATGTGACTTATTAAACGCATATCTTGCAAAATCAATCATCTCATCATATATATGATTTGCCGTTTTCTCATCAATTCCGCGTGAAATACATCCCGGAACACCTTCTTCTTCATTGCCGTACACAAAATTCTGACGCTCTTTCTCCATAACAGCTGCTTTCTTTTTAGCCATTGCACGGCGCACAAGATCGCTTCGTCCAAGCGTATAGCCTGCAAGATCACGAACAATCTGCATAACCTGCTCCTGATACACTATACATCCATACGTAGGTTCAAGAATCGGCTTTAACTGTGGGCATTCGTATGTGATTTTTTCCGGATTATTTTTTCCCTCTAAATATCTCGGAATAAAATCCATAGGACCTGGGCGATATAGAGAAATTCCAGCGATAATATCCTCAAGACTGTCTGGCTTTAACTCCTTCATGAAGTTTTTCATTCCTGCACTCTCAAGCTGGAAAATACCTTCACAGTGACCTGTTCCAATTGAGGCAAGTACCTGTGAATCATTCATATCAATGTTACTGATATCTAATGCAATGCCCTGACTTCGCTTCACATTATTTACTGCATTTTGTATAACTGTAAGCGTCCTAAGTCCAAGAAAATCCATTTTTAAAAGACCTAGCTCTTCTAATGCTGTCATAGTGTACTGTGTGACAACTGCACCATCGCTTCCTCTTGAGAGCGGCACATATTCGTCTACGGCACGCTGGCTTATGACAACTCCAGCCGCATGCATTGATGTATGACGTGGAAGACCTTCAAGCCTCTTTGAGAGATCAATAAGTTTTTTAACCTGCGGATCGCTGTCATAATGAGACCGAAGCTCTGGGTTGACATTTAATGCACGGTCAATTGTCATATTTAATTCAGCTGGAATAAGCTTAGCAATCATATCGCAAAGCGAGTATGGCAAATCAAGTGCACGTCCAACATCGCGGATACAGTTTTTTGCAGCAAGCGTACCAAATGTAACAATCTGAACGACCTGATCTTTGCCATACTTTTCTACAACGTAGTCAATTACTTCCTGACGGCGCTCGAAGCAAAAGTCTACATCAATATCTGGCATAGATACACGCTCTGGATTTAAAAAACGCTCAAACAGAAGCTGATAGCGAAGCGGCTCAATATCTGTTATCTCCAGACTGTAGGCAACTACACTTCCTGCTGCTGAACCTCGTCCCGGACCAACCATTATATCTTTTGATTTTGCGAAATGAATAAAATCCCACACAATCAAAAAGTAGTCAACATAGCCCATCTTTTTTATAACACCAAGCTCATAGTCAAGACGTTTTTCTACCTGTGATGCCTCCTCACCATAACGGCGCACCAATCCTTCACGGCAAAGCTTCTCAAGATACTGTTCTGATGTGTAGCCATCCGGCACAGAAAACTTTGGAAGCTTTGTCTTTCCAAACTCAATCTCAACATTACATCTGTCTGCAATTTTTGCTGTATTGTCAATCGCCTGCTGTGCATAACGAAACAGATCACGCATTTCCTGCTCAGATTTTAAATAATATTGGCCTCCCGTGTAGCGCATGCGGTTCTCATCGTTTACCTTTTTTCCGGTCTGTATACATAAAAGTACATCATGAGGCTCTGCGTCTTCTGCATTTATATAATGAATATCATTTGTTGCTACAAGCTCAATCCCTGTCTCCTCACTCATACGAAGAAGTGCCTGATTAACAGTTGCCTGTGCACTGATTCCATGATCCTGCAGTTCTAAAAAGAAATTTCCCTTTCCAAAAATTTTCTCATAGGAAAGCGCTGCTTTTTTTGCGTCCTCATAAAGACCTCTTGTGACATTTCTTGCCACCTCACCTGCCAGACATGCACTTAGTGCAATTATGCCCTCATGATATTTTTCAAGAAGTTCTTTATCTACACGCGGCTTATAATAATAGCCTTCCGTAAAACCTCTTGAAACAATCTTCATCAGGTTATGATAGCCTGTATCATTTTCTGCTAACAACACCAGATGATAATAACGATCATCTCCCTGTCCGCCTGCTTCTCTGTCAAATCTTGATTCCGGTGCCACATAAACCTCACAGCCTATAATGGGCTTTATACCTGCATTAACTGCTGCTTTATAAAAATCAATCACGCCGTACATGACGCCGTGATCTGTAATCGCCAGGGACTGCATCCCCAGCTCTTTTGCTCTGTCAATTAATTCCTTTATCTTACATGAGCCGTCGAGCAGACTATACTCTGTATGCACATGAAGATGTGTAAATGCCATAGAAGCCTCCTTCTTTTGTGGTCAATTCTCATCACAATTCCTGCTCGCGAGATTCTCCTTTTAAAGATCGCACGAACTGTAATACATTTTATCATTTTTCCGTGCGAAAAGCAAACATTAGTTGCAAAGCGCTAATTGACAATAGACTTTTCCTTTCGTTTATGCTATACTCGTACAAAAGCGTTTACGCAAATTTTCAGCTGCAGCAGTGTTACAGCAAATAGAAAGGTACAGGTACTCAGATGGAGCAAAACAATATTTCTGAGCAGGAAAATGACCTGCAAATGAATGAAAAAAAAGGCAGTAAGAAAACGGATGAAAAAGAATCAACAGCCAAAACTATTCTTGAATATGTGATCAGCATAGGCATTGCCATTGTTGCCGCACTTTTGATTAACAATTTTATTCTGTTAAATGCAAAGGTACCATCTGGCTCAATGGAAAACACAATCATGACTGGTGATCGATTGTTCGGTTTTCGTCTTTCTTATCTTATGGAGGATCCAAAGCGTGGTGATATAGTAATCTTTAAGTATCCTGACAACGAATCTATAAACTATATCAAGCGAATTATTGGACTTCCAGGTGAGACAGTCACAATAAAAGACAGCAAGGTATATATAAATAACTCCGCTACTCCATTAAAAGAAGATTATTTGAAGGAGGAATGGGTTATCGCAAACGATGGAATGCAGTTTCAGGTTCCTGAGGGCTGCTATTTTATGATGGGTGATAACAGAAATAACTCAAAAGACTCGCGATACTGGAATAATACTTATGTTGCACGTGACAAAATTCTGGCAAAAGCAATCTTTCGCTATTGGGGTGGCTTTAAACTCCTGACAAATACTGCTGATTATGAATAAGAAAACCGTGTGGGCAGCGATGCTCACACGGTTTTCTTTTTATTTTATAAGAATCATCCTTTATTTACGCTCTTGCATTAATAACTGATCTTCCTGTCAGATATGCCTCGATCTTATCTACAGCGTCTTCCTCATCAGAACCATCTGCATGTACAGTAACAGACTCACCTGCACGAAGTCCTAATGTCATCAGTCCCATGATACTCTTTGCATTTACCTTCTTGTTTCCGCTCTCTACGTAAATGCTGCTGCTATACTGGTTTGCTACCTGAACGAGCACTGCCACCGGGCGTACCTCTAGTCCTGCTGGAATCTCCACTGTAATTGTCTTTGTTATCATAATCTTCCTCCTTTTTCTCTCATCTGATCCGCTAATGCCTTAAGTTTCTTAAAACGATGGTTAACACCAGATTTACTTACTGGCGGATCCATCATTTTTCCCAGTTCTGTCAGAGAGGCGTCTGGTTTTTCAAGACGCAGACGTGCGGCCTGTCTTAAATTTTCAGGTAAACTTTCCAGGCCGTAATATTCACTGATATATTCAATATCTCTAACTTGTTCCAATGAGGCATTTGCCGTTTTATTCAGATTGGCAGCCTCACAATTTACTTTGCGGTTCACACTGTTGCGGACATCCTTTAGAATGCGAATGTTTTCAAAATTCATTCTGGCTTTTGGTGCTTCCATCAAACTTAACAGATCTCCGATTTGCTCTCCTTCTTTTGCATAAACTACATGATACTTCTTTCGTACCACTGTCTTTGCCTCAATCCCACAAGTGCGTATGATCTGTTGCAGTTGTTGCGCTCGCTTTTCTGAAACGGTAACGATTTCAAAATGATACCCTTTCTGCGGCGCACTGATCGAGCCGGATGCCAGAAAACAACCCCTGACAAAGGCTCTGCGGCAGCAATTTCGAAGCAAAAGTCTGCTGTCTGCAACGCAATTCTCCAGGGGTTCCTCTTCAGAAAGCTCTATCGCATGCAAAACTCTTTTCGTGTCTTGTTCATTCAGCTCTAAAGCATATCCGTTTCCCTTGTGTACACGCATTAACTCTATATTAAATGTTTTTTGTACAAAAGTAAAGTACTTTCTTAAAACTGTTTCATTTTCTGACTCAAAAAGTAACGTTTTATTAATGCAACTATTTTCGTCATCATCATCCATTTTCTTATTAACCAGTCGTCCACAACAAAGAACTAGCGCTGCTAACTCCGCTAACTGACAATGGCGTGATGCTCCCTCTACATTAGAAAGCTCCTCCTTTACCTGCATGGAAAAGGAGGCTCCTTCTTTTTCTTTCTTATTTTCTTCTTCCATCTTTCTCAATATCCTTGTGGTCAAGTCTCAGCCCATAGCCCTCTTTGCCCTTTAATTTTTCATAAAGTGCATTGGCAATCGTCACAGAGCGGTGCTTGCCGCCTGTACAGCCGATTGCTATAACTAGCTGGGATTTTCCCTCATCAATATAATGGGGAATCAGAAATGTCACCATATCGGTGAGCTTTTCTAAAAATACTTTTGCCGTGTCTGAACTCATAACATAGTCGCGAACAGGTGCATCATTTCCTGTCAGCGGTCTCATGTTTTCAAAATAGTACGGATTTGGCAAAAATCTCACATCAAAGACAAGATCAGCATCTGTAGGTATTCCATACTTAAAGCCGAATGAAAGCACTGTCACAAAAAGGTTTTTATAATCAAAGCCTTTTAAAAGTATATCTTCTAGCTGTGCCTTAAGTTCTCTTGTCAAAAGCTGTGAAGTGTTTATGACATAATCAGACTTAGAAAGCAATTCTGCCATTAACTTTCGCTCTTTTGCAATTCCAACCTCTACTCGCTGTCCCTGTGACAGTGGGTGGCTGCGGCGTGTTTCCTTATAGCGCTTAATCAGACATTCATCTGATGCCTCAAGAAATAAAACCTTACAGTCAATTTCTTCCTGCTTTAGCTGCGTAATGACCTCGCTCATAAGTCCAATAAACTCAGGATTACGAATATCAATGCCCAGCGCAATATCATTTGCCTCAGTGCCGCCACCCTTAATCAGCTCAACAAACTTTTCAATCAGGCGAATTGGCAAATTGTCAACGCAGTAAAAGCCCATATCCTCAAGCATCTTGAGTGCAGTTGTTTTTCCTGCACCGCTCATTCCTGTTACAATTACAATTCTCATTTTTTAACCCTTTGTTTTTTGCTGCTCAAATGAACCAAGCTTCTGAATTTCCATTTCCAGCGTTACACCAAACTCATTTTGAACCCTGTTTTGTATCTCATTGCAAAGATTCCAAATATCAGCTGCTGTTGCAGAACCAGTATTGATTACGAAGCCCGCATGCTTTTTTGAAACCTGTGCTCCGCCGACTGAAAATCCCTTAAGTCCTGCATCCTCGATCAGCTTTCCGGCAAAATAACCTGCTGGACGCTTAAAGGTGCTTCCTGCACTTGGATATTCAAGCGGCTGCTTATCTCTTCGTCTACTGTTAAAATCATTCATTGTTTCTTTAATTACATCAGGATTTCCCTGTGTTAACTGCATCTTAACAGAAAGAATAATTTCACCTGTCTGCATAAAGCTGCTTATACGATGGCCAAGTGCCATCTGCTCTACCGGCACATGTAAAATCATGCCGTCTTTTGTCATTACAGCTGCTTCTGTTACGACCTGTTTTAGCTCTCCTCCATACGCGCCTGCATTCATAAACAGACCACCACCCATCGTTCCTGGAATACCGGCAGCAAATTCAAGACCTGTAAGCCCTGCAGATAGTGCCGCCTGTGATACAGCTGGAAGTGATGCTCCTGCCTCTGCTGTGATTGTTTTATTTTCGCGATCCACTTCAATTTTATTGAAATGTTTTCGTAAGTTCACGATCACGCCTTCAAAACCATTATCGCTTACAAGCAGATTGCTGCCGCGTCCAAGAATAAAGCATGGAACCTGCAATTCACTGCAAATTTTTAAAATTACGCGAAGCTGCTGCTCATCCTGCGGAGCTGCCATCCATTTTGCCGGTCCTCCAACTCGAAAAGTCGTGTAGTCCTTCATCGGCTCATCAAAAAGAAGATCCTCTGGTTCTAAAATAGCCTGAAGCCTCTTTGTAACATTATCCTGTAATTGTCTTTCCATTTCCATAAATTCCATCAATCGTCATCTCTCCTGGCAAGATTTTGCTGTACACGATTATACAGCTCTCTGGCTGCATTATAGCCCATCTTCTTCTGACGGTAGTTGACAGCCGCTGACTCTACAATAATCGCAAGGTTTCTGCCCGGACGAATCGGAATGTTGTGGCAGACGATCTTGTTTCCAAGAAACTCGGTATAATGATCCTCCAGACCAAGACGATCATATTCCTTATCCTTATCCCAATCCTCCAAGTTAATAACCATATCGATTGCCTGCGTGTTTTTAACTGCCTCGACACCAAACAATGTCTTAACATCGATAATTCCTATGCCTCGAAGCTCGATAAAATGTCTTGTGATATCTGGTGCACTTCCAACTAATGTCTCATCACTTACCTTACGTATCTCTACAACATCATCAGATACAAGACGATGGCCTCGCTTTATAAGCTCAAGCGCTGCCTCGCTCTTTCCAATGCCGCTCTCTCCAGTAATCAGCACACCTTCACCATAAACATCGACTAACACACCATGAATTGAGATTGTCGGTGCCAGCTCAACATTTAACCAACGAATTATCTCTGCCATCAAAGGAGAGGTCTTTTTCTCAGAAAGCATAACAGGAACCCTATATTTGCTTGCAATCTTTAAAAATGTCTCACCAGGTCTATTATTTGTGGAAAAGATGATACATGGAATCTCGCTTGAAAGCAACTTTTCATAATTTTCCAGACGCTGCTCTTCTGTCATGCGCTGCATATAGGTATACTCAACAACACCAATCAGCTGAACACGCTCACGATCAAAGTGCTCGTAATAACCCGCCAGCTGCAGTGCCGGACGATTAACATCCGGATGATACAGTTTGATCTTATCTGTATTTATCTCTTTTGTCAAAAGTTCCAAATTCATCTTTTTAATTAATGCTGAAATCGTAACTCCGCTCATAAATTTTTCTCCTTTTTTTCTTCATTGTATCAATTTGTGTCCGTTTTGTAAACCACTGAATGAAAAAACTCATAGACCGACTCGGCGGCGCGCTCGTTCATCCCTTCGACATCTACTAATTGTGCGACTGTGGCCTCGCGGATTTCATTAATATCTCCAAACTGACGCATTAATGCCAGTCTGCGCTTTGGTCCTATGCCTGGAATATCGTCTAAAATAGAATGAATTTCTTTTTTGCCGCGCAGACTTTTATGGTATTCAATGGCGAAGCGATGTGCCTCGTCCTGCACGCGTGTAATTAAATGAAATCCTTCTGAATGTGTGTCGATTGGAAGCTCTACATTATTATAATACAAGCCTCTTGTGTGATGATGATCGTCCTTTACCATGCCGCATACTGGAATGGACATTTCCAATTTTCCCAAGACTTCAAGCGCTATATTGACCTGACCTCGTCCACCGTCCATCATGATGACGTCTGGCAGACGCAAGAAACTGTCGGATGTGCTTTCACTGCCTGTTTTTGCACGCTCGAAACGCCTTGTCAGTACCTCGTACATTGAGGCATAATCATTTGGCCCCTGTACGCTTTTTATCCTGAACTTTCTGTAATCGTTTCTTTTTGGCTTTCCACCTTCAAAAACAACCATAGATCCAACTGATTCCATACCGCTTGTATTAGAAATATCATATGCTTCTATGCGGTCAATATGCGTCAAGTTTAGCCAGCCTTCGATTTCCTTTAGCGCACCTGTTGTGCGTTCCTCTTCGCGCTTTATGCGATCCTTATCCTGACGCAGAACAATCTTTGCATTCTGCGCAGCAAGTTCAAGCATTTTTTCCTTACGGCCTCGCTTGGGCACTAGAATTTCAACCTTTTTGCCACGCTTTTTCGTTAGCCAGCTGCCAATCACTTCCATATCCTCTAGCTCGCATGGAATATAAATTTCACCGGGAAGAAATGGTGTTCCTGCATAATATTGTTTTACAAAGCTGCTTAAAACATCTGCCTCGGTATCACCGCCGGCTACGCTGACATGATAGTGATCACGGCCAATCAGCTTGCCTTCACGGACAAAAAAAACCTGTACAACTGCATCAGCGCCTTCTATTGCACTGGCAATCACATCACGGTCATTTAATGAACTGCTGTCTGTAATCTTTTGCTGTTGGGCAATTTTTGTAATGCTTTCTGCAAGATCTCTGTATTTTGCAGCCGTTTCAAACTCAAGTTCTGCCGCCGCAGCTTTCATTTTTTCCTCGAGTTCTTTTCTCAGCTGCACATAATTTCCATTAAGCAGCGAAATCACACGGTCAATCTGTTTCCCATATTCCTCTTTTGTGACATACCCCTGGCATGGTCCCATACACTGACCGATATGATAATTCAAGCAAGGACGTTCCTTTCCCTGATCGCGCGGCAAAACACGATTACAGGTGCGAATTCCAAAGAGCTTATGCACTAGTTCTAGTGTGTCCTTAACAGCCAGTCCGCTCGGATATGGTCCAAAATAACGGCTCTTATCACGCACCTGCTTATGCGCAAGCATAACTCTTGGAAAATCTTCATCGACTGTAATTCTAATATACGGGTATGCCTTGTCATCCATAAGCATCGTATTATAGCGCGGACGATGTTTCTTTATCAGATTGCACTCTAAAATCAGTGCTTCCATCTCAGAGTCTGTCACAATATATTCGAAATATGAAACATGAGAAACCATCTGCTCGATTTTGGCAGACGGCTTTTTACTGCGCTGAAAATACTGGCGTACACGATTACAAAGCTTAATCGCCTTTCCGACATAAATAATCTCGTCCGAGGCATCATGCATAAGATAGACTCCTGGCTTTGCAGGCAGCTTTTTTAATTCATTTTCAATATTAAATTCTTTGAAATTCTTCGCAGAATTGCGATTTAATATCTGCTCTTTTCGTGCTAAAAAATCATCTTGATCCATACATACTCCTTAAAAAAACGCCCATTCATAAGCAAAGCAAATCAACATTAAAAAATTGTGCTTCTTTTATAAATGAGCGTCCATAATAGATTAAATCAATATGTTTTGTTCTTTATTCGTTTGTGTTGTCTGATACGTCCATACCAACCTGGCGTTCCATCTGCTCCAGACGATATTTATGGAAGATTTCCATAAACTCTTTTCCAGTAATTGTCTCTTCTTTAATTAAGAACTCTGCCAGATGATCCATGACCTCTCTGTTCTCAGAAAGTAGCTGCTTTGCCTGCTCATAGCATTTCTTAAGCGTTTCCTTTACTACCTGATCAATCTGAGCGGCCGTTGCATCAGCACAATTTAGCACTCTGCGTCCATCCAAGTACTGGTTTTCTACTGTCTCGAGTGCCATCAGACCAAATTCTTCTGACATGCCATACATTGTGATCATGTTTCTTACATAGGCAGTTGCCTGCTCAATATCATTTGATGCACCAGTTGTCACGCTGTTAAAGACAAGTTCCTCTGCGGCACGTCCTCCAAGCGCCATGACAACCATGTTTAAGATTTCTTCCTTGGAGTTTAGGAATTTTTCCTCTGCCGGTGTCTGCATTACATAGCCGAGCGCACCCATTGTTCTTGGTACAATTGTTATTTTCTGTACAGGTTCTGAATCCTTTTGAAGTGCACTGATAAGTGCATGGCCAACCTCATGATAGGAAACGATACGTCTTTCTTTCTGATTCATGACGCGGTCCTTCTTTTCCTTACCGACAAGAACAACCTCGACAGCCTCAAGAAGATCCTTCTGAGATACCACCTGACTTCCTCTTTTTACTGCAGTGATCGCTGCCTCGTTGATCATATTAGCAAGATCTGAACCTACAGCACCACTTGTTGCAAGCGCAATTGCCTCTAAATCAACAGAATCATCCATTCGCACATCCTTTGCATGAACCTTTAAGATTGCAATACGACCTTTAAGATCAGGCTTATCTACGATGACACGTCGGTCAAAACGACCCGGACGAAGAAGTGCCTTATCAAGAATTTCAGGACGATTAGTCGCTGCCATGACAAGTACACCCTTAGAAGCATCAAATCCATCCATCTCAGAGAGTAGCTGATTTAATGTCTGCTCACGCTCATCATTTCCACCGTAGCGTGTATCTCTTGTCTTACCGATAGCATCGATCTCATCAATAAAAATGATACACGGTGCATTCTGCTGTGCAGTCTTAAATAAATCACGCACTCTTGATGCACCAACACCGACAAACATCTCTACAAAATCAGAACCTGACAATGAGAAGAACGGAACCTTCGCCTCGCCTGCAACGGCTCTTGCAAGTAACGTCTTTCCTGTTCCTGGAGGACCTACAAGAAGTGCGCCCTTCGGCAGCTTGGCACCGATCTGCACATATTTCTGTGGATTGTGTAAGAAATCAACAATCTCTGTCAATGACTCCTTTGCTTCATCCTCACCAGCCACATCAGCAAATGTTACACCAGTTGCACGGCTCATATTAGTTGCTGTGTTCGCCTTTCCAATACCCATCATGCCGCCTGAACCGCCTCCGATACGGCGCATAAAAAATCCCATCAGAATCCAGATCAATGCAAACGGCAAAATGTACATTAAAATAAATTCAAGTATAGCTGAGCCTGAGCTATCCTCTGTACCCGTATATTCTACACCTGCCTCATTCAGCATAGGAAGTAAATTTGAATCTGGAAGATATGGCGTATAGTAGGTCATACGAAGATCATCTGTCAGCGTAAATGTTACTCTTGCGCTGGAAATCTTTACTGAATCTACCTTTCCTTCCTCTACTGCTTCCACAAATTCATCATACGTTACCTTTTTTGTCGTACTTTTCTTGACCAGAGAATCCAGTCCTGTTATCAGTGCAACAGTAACTGCTGCTACAATCGCCAAGATTATATACAACTGATAATTTCGTTTTTTGTTATTCCTGTTATCAGGTTTTCTTTCCCTGTCGTCCATTCGTTCCTCACCTTTCTTCATTTTCAGTACCTATCATGCGTGCCTTATAAAGCTGCTTTAGCAAAGTCTAAGAAACATACATGAGAAGTAAACTGTAACTATTATATAATTGAACATCCAATATTGCAATAAAATTTCTGTGAAATAATAGTGGCGCTGAAAAAAAAATGGTTGTATAATAACTCTGTTTTTGTGAATAGGGTTCTGAATAGTCACCCAATTTATCCATGCATTATTTACTATTGACACTTTTATTTTTTCTTCAAAGGAGGTAATTATGCCTGTTAAGTACGTATTTGTCACCGGAGGCGTCGTATCCGGACTTGGAAAAGGAATCACTGCCGCATCACTTGGCCGTCTGTTAAAGGCGCGCGGCTACACCGTTACCATGCAAAAATTCGACCCTTATATCAACATTGACCCAGGAACTATGAACCCGGTTCAGCACGGAGAGGTGTTTGTCACCGATGACGGCGCTGAGACTGATCTTGATCTTGGTCACTATGAGCGCTTTATCGATGAAAGCCTCACCCGCAATTCCAATGTTACCACTGGAAAGGTTTACTGGAGCGTACTGCAACGCGAGCGCCGTGGCGATTACGGCGGCGGTACCGTGCAGGTAATCCCTCACATCACAAATGAAATTAAGGATCGTTTCTACCGCAATTTTACAACTGATAAGACAGAAATTGCCATTATCGAGGTTGGCGGTACTGTCGGTGATATCGAGAGTCAGCCATTTTTAGAGTCTATCCGTCAGTTCCAGCATGAGGTTGGCCGCAACAATTCTATGCTGATTCATGTTACACTGATCCCGTATCTGTCTGCTTCTCAGGAACTGAAAACAAAGCCTACACAGGCAAGCGTTAAAGAACTTCAGGGAATGGGACTTCAGCCAGATGTTATCATGTGCCGCAGCGATTACCCAATGGGCGACCAGATGAAGGCTAAGATCGGTCTGTTCTGTAATGTTCCAGTCAGCCACGTATTAGAAAATTTGAACTGTGACGTATTATATGAGGTTCCGCTTATGCTTGAGGAAGAGCATTTAGCAGACGTTGCCTGTGAATGCCTTGGTCTGGATAGTCCAAAGCCTGATCTTGACGAGTGGAAAGCTATGGTGGATGCATGGAAGAATCCGACAAGCTCTGTAACCGTTGCTCTTGTCGGAAAGTATACCGCACTTCACGATGCATATATCAGTGTTGTTGAGGCACTTAAGCACGGCGGTGTTGCTCATCATGCAAGTGTAACTATCAAATGGGTTGATTCTGAGCAGGTAACAACTGAGAATGTAGCTGAACAATTAAAGGATGTATCCGGTGTTATCGTTCCTGGCGGCTTTGGTGATCGTGGTATTGAAGGTATGATCACATCAATCCGCTACGCCCGCGAAAATAACATTCCATTTCTTGGCCTGTGCCTTGGCATGCAGATGGCAATCGTTGAGTTTGCCCGTCATGTTCTTGACATTCGCGATGCACACAGCATCGAGCTTGATCCGCAAACCGCTCATCCAGTTATCCATCTGATGCCAGATCAAAATGGTGTCACTGACATCGGTGGAACATTACGTCTTGGCTCTTATCCATGTATCTTAGGAAAGGACACAAAGGCTTATCAGCTTTACGGCACTGAGAAAATCGCAGAGCGTCATCGTCACCGTTATGAGGTCAACAACGATTACCGTGCTGCCCTCACTGCTCACGGCATGACTCTTTCTGGTATCTCACCAGACGGCCGTATTGTAGAGATGATCGAGCTTCCAAATCATCCTTGGTTTATTGGTACTCAGGCTCATCCAGAATTAAAGTCAAGACCAAATCGCCCACATCCACTGTTTAAGGGCTTCATCGGCGCTGCACTGGAGTATCAGAAAAATCAAAACGAACAGAATTAATTCTTAAACTAAAAAGAGGCAATCCTTATCGGGACTGCCTTCTTTTTTATTCTTCCTCATCATTTGCCCAGAAAAGTGCACAGCGAACTGCTTTTTTCCAGCCCTTTAGCTTTTGCTTTCGCTTTGTCTCTCCTATTGACGGCATAAATGAACGCTGCAGCTGCCAATTTGCACGAATCTCCTCTTTATCCTTCCAATATCCTGTTGCAAGGCCTGCCAGGTAAGCTGCACCTAGTGCTGTTGTCTCGATACATCCTGGGCGATCTACCTGTGCATCAAGAATATCTGCCTGAAACTGCAAAAGGAAATTATTTGCACTTGCACCGCCATCTGCCTTTAATATCTCAATTGTATAACCGCTGTCCTGCTCCATTGCTTCAAGCACATCATGTACCTGATACGCAAGTGATTCAACGGCTGCGCGCACAAAATGAGCACGGCTTACACCTCTTGTCAGTCCTACAAACGTACCTCTTGCATATTGATTCCAATATGGTGCACCAAGTCCTGTGAATGCCGGCACCAGATAAGAACCTGCCGCATCCTCTACAGACTGACATAAGCTTTCTGTCTCAGAAGAGTTTCGAATCATCCAAAGCTCATCACGAAGCCATTGAATTGTCGCTCCTGCCACAAACACACTTCCCTCAAGCGCATACTGCACTTCACCCGGCGAACCGGCTGCAATTGTTGTGACAAGTCCATGATCAGAGCTTACCGGCTCTGCACCTGTATTCATCAAAAGAAAACATCCTGTTCCATATGTATTCTTCACATCACCAGGCTCAAAACAGCACTGACCAAAAAGTGCTGCCTGCTGGTCTCCCGCAATTCCCGCAATCGGAATAGCACCGCCTGTAACCTCTGGATCTGTTTTTCCGTAAATGCAGCTGCTTGGAAGAACCTTTGGAAGCATAGACTGCGGAATATTAAAGTATTCCAAAAGTTCCTTATCCCACTCCAGCGTATGAATGTTAAACAACATTGTTCTTGATGCGTTTGTGTAATCTGTTGCATGAACAGCACCGCCTGTCAGTTTCCATACAAGCCAGCAGTCAACCGTTCCAAAAAGAAGCTCGCCCTCCTGTGCACGCTTTCTGGCTCCTGGCACCTGATCTAAGATCCATTCAATTTTTGTTGCTGAAAAATAAGCATCTGGAACTAATCCTGTTTTTTCACGAACCTTTTGTGTCATACCATCTGCTCTTAGACGATCAATTCGCTCACTTGTACGGCGGCACTGCCATACGATTGCCGGATAAATTGGACGACCTGTCTTTTTATCCCAAATGATCGTAGTCTCTCGCTGATTCGTAATGCCGATTGCATGAATCTGCTCAGGAAGCGCTGCTATTTTATTCATTGCCTCTGATAATACACTCACCTGTGATGCCCAAATTTCCATCGGGTCATGCTCTACCCAGCCTGGCTTTGGATAATGCTGCTCAAATTCCTTTTGAGCAACACTGCAGATATTTCCCTTTCGATCAAATAAAATGCAGCGAGAGCTAGTTGTTCCCTGATCCAGCGCCATCATGTATTTTTCCATTGCCATTGTATATCCTCCTAGTTAAATCTTTCATAGATTTACCGTCTATTTTTGTGGTAATGCTATATTATTTTCATTAATTATACTTTCAATTTCCGCAATACTTTTTTTCGTTGCCAATGAAATCTGTTCTAAAGTAAAATTATTTTTATACATATTTATTACAATCTTCATTTCAGTATCGTCTACAATTCCCTGACTCAGATTACACATAACATTCACATCCTTTCTATCAAAGTAGGCAGAGTACCACGTCCATAGGAGCTATGCACCGCATGGGCGTGGGTGAATGCCTTTGATGCTGCTTATTGATTTTTAATATATTCTTGTACCATTTGTAGACTGTTCTCACTTACTGTTGTGGCAAAATAGCTATCACTCCAAAATAATGGTTTCCAGTAGTATTCTTTCAGAAAGGTATCACCATACTGTTTTCTTGCATAACGGCTTGTTTTCGTTTTAATGACATTTACCAGTGTACCCGGTGCAGTGAACGGATCTGCTTCAAACAAAATGTGGATATGATCCGCTTCCCCATTCATTTCTAAGATTACCAAATCTTTCTCGTCGAAGATATCCTGTATCACCTGACAGACCAGTTCTTTAACAGCCCCGGTTAAAACAGGGCGGCGGTTCTTCGTTACCAGTACGATATGATACTGTAATAAAAAACAACTGTGTCGATTGGTATAATACGTTTGCCCTAACTTTTTCTTGTACATATGTTCTTTTTCCTCTTTACATCCATTTGTTTTTGTGATATAATAATAGCATAGAAATAAATTGTTGTAAAGAGGTACATCCATTATGAAGAAGGCAGTTCCGATGATCTTATCAGAAGATAATTTCAAACAGATCTTTGCTTTTGCAGAGCAGTATTCAAAGCTTGCAAAAGCACTGTATAATGCTGCTCTTTTTCGTATCCGTCAGGTCTTTACAGGGTGGGACAAGGGAGATAATCGTACTCCATTAGAGCAGTCTGTCTTTGATGAAATTAAGTGTGCGAAAGAAGCTTATGGCAATTTCTCCTGTCGTCGCGTTCTTTCCTATCCGTCGTTAGACAAGATTTTGCGTGCAAATAGTAATCCCGACTTTTTTGCAGGTCTGCCCATGCAAACAGCACAGAGTATTGTAAGACAGGCAGTGACTGACTTTAAAGCCTGGCTTGAAGCATTAAAAGCCTATAAGAAAGATCCTTCTTCCTTTACGGGAAAACCGAAAATGCCCGGCTATTGTAAGGCAGATAAAAAGACTTTTAAAGTGACAAATCAGGATGCGGCTCTTTATCCGACAAAAGATGGAAATGGGTGTCTTTTAAAATTACCTAAGATGGATCATAACAGGATACCGCTTTCTTATCTGAAGGATACTTCTAATCTTCGTGAGATTGTGTTTAAGCCTTACTATGGAAAGTATATCATGACATT
>ENA-USUG01000720-USUG01000720.1-human-gut-metagenome-genome-assembly--contig:-NODE-720-length-57047-cov-10.727295_pt1 | contig 57047 bp, 50 predicted proteins | sample MGYA00250059_ERZ773394 | MGnify/ENA primary metagenome ERZ773394 (study PRJEB29103, sample SAMN06111957) | human gut metagenome | biome: human gut; feature: ankylosing spondylitis patient; material... | reverse complement strand
AACTTAGCACTGTTTCAGCCAGGCATCCACGATGTCGTTCATCGCAATATTATTCAGTTGTTGGTTCTTGTTACGATTCTCCAACGATGCATGGAGCTTTCGACTTCTCTTTAGAAATTTTTAATTCCAATACTTCTGATCTTCTGTTTTTATATGAGCGAACCATTATAACCTTACATCGTTTACACTCATATCGGAGTCTTCCTTCTTCGTTCTGAAACCCATCGTTTAAAGTTCCACACTTTGGGCAGTACATCGGGACTCTTGTCCACTTTATATCTCTCTGATTCACTATATTTATTTCTCCTTAAACCCGTAACTGTATACTTCATGTAACTACTCATAGCGAAATTCCTTTTTTCTCTGGCATTTTATTTGATGATGGGTACTTCCACAAACCACTTATCGTCTTCACGGAAGATATATTTTTCTTGTCCCTCAATCATCACGGTATATCTGATACCTCTGCCACCGACTTTCGTTGAGGCTGCAGGGGTGATGTGAAGAATTCGGTCGATCATGTATGTTGCCCCGTCTTCCCATAGAAAACGGCGAGGCTTGACCGTTCCGTCCCGAAGCATGACAGCATACACATCGATATATACTTTTCGGTATTCTTGTATACTCATAAAAACCTCCTATAATGGTATTCCGGTCGGCATTATTATATTTGGGTTTTCTTGTGCCGACATTTTGGGATTGTTCAGCAAACAGGCATTGCGGATAATGTTCTTTCCAAAACGGGAACGGAGTTCTTCCACTGCTTTATCGATCGCTTCTGACTTTGCGACTCGTTCTGCATCACAAAAGATATCAAGCTGATAAGGCGCATCAAGAGATGTCAGATTGATGGTGCGAACCGTAAGCGAGCGAATGGGATGCTTCCACTCATAACTTCGCATAAAAAGGGAGAAGGCTTCTTTTGCGATAGCGGAAGGACTCTGTGTAGGTACGGGGAGCCTACATTGCCATTGCTTCGTGTAAAGCTCATTATCTCGGACATATATAGCGATTCCTGTAGCTTTCTTATGAAAGACATAGAGTTTGTGCCCTATGTCTTGGCAGAGTTCAAGGATGAATGTCCATACCTCTGCCGGGTTTTCAAGATCCTGAATTGCCGTCATACCATGTCCTACGGATTTATCCGGTGCTTCAGTATCTCGTACTGTGACTTTCGAATCATCAAGACCGTTTGCAAATCGCCATAAATCAACCCCACACTTCCCGAGTTTCCTTTGAAGATATTCACACGGAAACTGTGCAAGCTGACCGATTGTTCGGATGCCGGATGATGCGAGTTTTCGTTCGGTAGCTCTCCCGACTCCAAGCATATCTGAAGCCGGAAGATTCCAAACAATGTTTTTGAAGTTGTCTTGCGGTATGACGGTGACTGCATCGGGTTTCTTCATATCACTATCGTAAGACCAAGTTCAAACTTGATTCGCTCCCTGATCTCATTCGCAATCTTTTCTCCGTTTCCCATGATTCTCGTTGAACCTGTAACATCAAGCCAGCATTCGTCCATACCGAACGGTTCGACCTGATCTGTGTAGTGTTCGTAGATTTCACGAGCCGCTTTGGAGAACTTCATATATTCTTCGTAGTGGGGAGGAACGACAACGAGTCCGGGACACTTCTGTTTCGCTTGCCAGATTGCTTCGCCAGTGGACACACCATAGCCTTTGGCTTTGTAATTCTTGGCAAGCACGATACCGTGCCTTTCTTCGACATCGCCGCATACCGCTACGGGGAATGGCTTTAGTTTTGGATCAAGGAAGCATTCAACAGAGGCGTAGAAATTGTTCATATCGCAATGAAGAATGGTTCTGTTCATTTTTTCCCATAATAAAAAATATTTTTGCAAACCTATTGACAAAGAGAGTGGCTTGCAGTATAATAATTATGCAACTCTGGGTGGGTTGTGCCTATAGTATACACCCTAATTTGCGTTTTGTCAATAGGTTTTGACGAAAAAGTGGGTGGTTTTGAAAGGAATTTTTTATTATGACATTTGGTGAGAAATTAAGGGCTGCCAGAGAGCAAGCTAATTTAACCCAAACTATGTTAGCTGAGTCCAGTGGAATTTCTCTGCGCACCATACAAAACTGGGAAAACGGAGTCCGCAAACCATCCAAGTTGGAAAGTGTTGCGAAAGTTGCCGAAACACTAAAAGTATCTGCTACTGACCTTCTTGATGAAAACGAGGAGTTTGTTATCGGCATTGGAGAACAATATGGTTCACGAGGCAGAAAAGGAGCCGAGAAGGTTCTTGCTGATGTAAACGCTCTTTTTGCCGGTGGTGAAATGGATGAAGAGGACATGGATGTCTTCATGCAAGCAGTACAGAATGCATATTGGGAAGTGAAGAAAAAGAATAAAGAAAAGTATACTCCCAAAAAGTATAAGAAGTGAGTTTGAGATACTGCGTTTCTCGATCCTTACATACGAAGAAAGGGGGTATATAGGTGTCTCGAATGATAGATGCTGTGGACAAAGCCAATCAGATTCTCCGTCAGTTCGATTTGAGAAATCCAGAGCGGATTGCTCGTCAAGCAGATATTATGGTTCTTCCTCAGCCATTCAAAAAGCAAAAGGGAGCGTACACGGTCATTGAACGCCAACCTACCATCTTCATAAAAGAAGATCTGCCATCTGTAACACGGCAGATCGTTATCGGTCACGAGCTCGGGCATCATTACCTTCACAGAGAAGAAATTGCCCGTTGTGGCATGTTCCGAGAGTTTAACATATTTGATATGCGTGACAACCATATGGAATATGAGGCAAACATTTTTGCTGCACAGATTATGCTTCCGGATGATGAGATTTTGGAATACATCTATAATGGGTTTGATGTGTCTCAGATCGCACGAGCCATGCGGTCGGATATAAACCTCGTTGCATTGAAAGTTGCCGAGATGAACAGAAGAGGTTATTCGTTCCGAGAACAGGAACACAATCCTAAATTTTTGAAAGCATAATTAAAGGCCTACGGTTTATATATCGTAGGTCTTTTTCTTTGCTTATGCAGTGAAATTATTATGTTTCGAAGTTAAAAATTCTGTGGAAAATAAATGGCATTGCCGTCCATGAAGAAAAGCAATGCCATAGCGTTTATACAGTATAATGTTTTACTCTGTTTATGTACTTCTCGTAATCGATTCGGATTATAATCTTTTGACTTGGGTGCAATACCATTCAGCTGATAAATCCTAAATAACAGAGCTTCTTATCGGTGTTGGACGGCAAGTGCATCCGTTAACTCAATTTCAGTTGACTTTTTCCCTCCGTTTTAAAGCCTTCCCAATGATTGGAACCCTTTTCTATTTGAAAGCAGTAGCGATAAATCCAACAAGGAACAGGATGCCAAGAAATATAAGAAGACCCCATTTACCGTCTTCTTTACCGAGACTCCACGCAATCCAAAGAACACTGAGGATGGTAAGGATAATCATAATTTTGCTTCCTTCCTGATTACAGTAGCAATTGAATCCAATGTGAGCTTTCTTGACTGATAAGCCATAGCGCCAGCCCATGTGTGATAAGTTCCAAGATTTGATTGACATTCTGATAGAATCGTTTCATTGGTTGTCGGATGCTTGAAATCAAATAAAAATCCCCGCGAGAGTCCATAAAGGACACCGCTTTCCGAACCACAGCCATCGCACAGCGAAAAGTAGTAACGCCCATCAACAGTGCGGAAAAGAAGTTCATCATCCTTGATCTTCCCACAACAAATAACCACAGCATCAGCTGGTAATGAATCAAATCTGTCATTGTCAGCGAGTCGAACACCTTTGAAGGTATCACCTGTTAGGATTTCTCCGCTTCTTGCACAAATTGAATAGACACGACTTTTCCAGATAAGAGAGTTTGAGAGCATTTTTAAATCCTCCGAAATATAATATTTCCTTAAAGAGGCGAAAAAAAGTCACCCATCGTTTTGATGGGTGATTATCAGCATATTAGCACCCATCGTTCAAGCTTTAGCACCTTACCATACGGCAGGTTGCTGTGCGATCATAGGGCTTGTCCCTCACGCACTCTTTATAGGTTAGTATTATTATATCATATTGTGCTATGTTTGTCAACAGTACTTACTTTGTACTTCACGTCTGTCAGTGATTAAATCGAGCATGAATCAGAACCCTCCAAATGGTTTTGATGCTTTACAAGTTCCTCCAGCAACTTATTAAATATCAGTTGATTAGGGTAGTATCGGTAATCCGCAAAGATTTGAATACCTGACTTGTCGTAAAATTCTTTGATAGCCGCAGCACAAGCCGCACTTCGACTTTGTCCATATTCACATTGGCAAATAATCGTATGATGCTTCTCAATGGATTCAACAATGAAGTCAGCAAGTTCCGCCGCCTCTGGGAAATAGGTATCATAGGTCAACCCGTAATCTTCAAGAATCTCAATATCAATATCGTGTATTCCAACATAAAAAACATTATCGCACACACCGCAATAATTTACTTTATGGTAGTCCTTTGGTGTGCGAGGACTTATAGGGTTATAAAAACTGATGATCGCTGTTTTGATTGGCAACTCATTTGCCTTTAACGATTCTGCTTCTTTTCGTGAAATTACTTTTACATCAATCAATCAACATTCTCCTTTATTTCTCCGAACTAAACCATGTTTCAAATTCGTATTTTGTCAAAGTCTGCTCTGTTATAATGTCAGTTATCACACCATACATTTTTCTATTAAGGTGAAGGCAAACAATGAAGGGGGTGTTATCTTTCTTTGCAATATAACCGATTTTTTCTCCCTCGTACATCAGCATAACAGCATCTTTGTCATATGGATTGTCCGGTTCTGCTTCAAGTTCAATGTATGTACCTATTTCAAGCCGATCTAATATCGCTTTATCGCAATATGAAGAACCTGCGATGATCATTCGCTTACGGATATATTGGTCCTTTTCGTGCTTCGGCTTGGATTTTGGAGTGTTCTCATCAAGTTCCTTCACTACGGTTTCGGGTGGGGTTACGGGCTTGAAAGGCTCATAACTGTACACAGGCGATGTGAAAGCAACTGTCTGTGTGGGCTTTTCTTCTCCTGCAGGTGCGACCGGTGGAGTATATGAAAATTTCGCTTTTGCGGTTGTTGAAGTGTTCCGTGGCTTTGCGGTCGTGCATCTTCCTGATGGAGATGTTTTTTTCGATTCATTGCCGGATGTGAGTGTTGTAGGGGTTCTTGTATTGGTGTTCGTCGATTCTGATGCAGTTGCCGAAAAACCGCTTTCACAAGCAGCAGATGTGCGCGTATTGCCAGATGCACACCTGTTCGAACTTCCGGTGCTATTTCGTGTTGACGAGGACGAGTCTTTAGCTGTAGATTCCTCACGGGCTTTTCGAGCAGACTTGATCTTATGTGCTTTTATACCAGCTCGTGTTGCATCCACAGGTGCCGCAAAAACGCTCGCAACCGATGCAACGAGCATTGCGCAAAAAAGTGAAAGCCGTGACGGTTTATATCCAAGCAGGCGAGGAATACTGATGGATGTACGGTGATACCAGAAGTTATACCACGCTTTTTTCGGGTTATTCCACCAGCCCATTCCTTTTCTGCCGTACATACCAAAGGTGAAAAGACGCATCCAAAAGCGCTTCCATTGGGAGCGGTAAGCTCCGACTATTTTATTAAACGATGTTTTTCTGAACAGTCCTCGTACCATAGTCGAAGCCCCCTTCCAATAACAGTATCAATTAAACAACCACTTTGCAATGAAATAAACCACGATTCCAATGCCTATCAGTGAACCGATTGCACCCGGATATCCCATGCATATTGCTGAAATGCAAAGAATGGTTACAATAATAAAGAGGATTACACCTAAAGGCGTACCATGGTTGGTGATGTGTCCACCGGGCATTGGGTTTTTATCTGATGAATCTCCATCAATTATTTTCTGAGTCAGATAATCGTCCTGCCAATCGTGTTTTCCGTCTCCATTCATATCCATAATAACCTCACCTTCTTAATGGCGTATTGTTGCTGACCAAGTAATTGAAAAAAGCAATCTTTTCCCACTCGTTCAAGCGATCATACCCGTAAAGCAATATCTTTGTTTTGATTTCGTTGTAGCTTTTCCTGCCAAGATTTCGAATACGAAGAAGCTCATCATTCATAATTGCATCAATGATACTGCCAATCGTCATGAGACCGCTTCGTTTCAGCGCATTACTTGCCCGCACAGAGAAATCAATGGAATCGATGTCGGCATCACAAGCAGATTGACTGAACGCGATGCTTGTCTTGATGTTGTTCCCAAATGTAGAATACAATGTATGTATCAACCCGTTTTCGTTTGCGGATTTCAAAAGTGTTTCTGCAATCTCGTTGCTTTTCATACACACCTCATACCGCTGCGGTTTCAATCAGATCTGCCGCTTCCGCAAGCAAGTCAAGCAATATATCCTGATCTTTTTCATCTATTGCTTGTTCCAATACTTCCAATGCATCGTCCATGTTGGATATGGCCTCCTCGGAATCCATTCCGCGCATGCTCCCTTGCAGGTTCTCAGGCATATTGTCGTAATATTCTTCTTCATCGTTTTTGATATCTTCAAGAATACTGTAATATTCTTGAAGATGAGATGTGTCTTGAATATCATTCATGATGGATATTCTGTTCGCTAAGTTTTTCAGTTGTTTTCTTCTTACGTTGTTCATTGCATGCTCTCCAATAATATTTATTTTTCGGGAATGATAGACCCCGTCATAACATCGAGATTTACCAATCACTTTATTGAAAACCATTCTTGTAAACAAAGCGATTCCTGCTATATCGTTCAATCTTTCGTATCAAGAATTTGTCTTGTTTTGAGGTGTTATATGAAAGGGCAAAACCAAGATCCTCGCGCCATTTTTTGACTGCATTCTCGTTACCTTTCTTGCTTCCATTGAAATCAACAAACCATCGTAGCAAACGAATAACTTCCTCCTTGGTCATTCCTCCGCTTTCTATGCAACTAGCAATTATATTCTGTCGATCCGTTTGCGTCAATCCATCTTCTCTTACGGAATAGCCGCACAATCGAAGCGGTGATTCGTCTGACAAATCATATCCCATGCCATTTAATTCACCGTTCTTCGCCATATGAATATTACCCAACAGGCAGCCATACTCTTTTCGATACCGTTGATAATCATTATAGTGGATAAAGAATTTGTTACAGTCAAGGCAACGGGAAACATTTAATTCAATGTCGCGTCCATTTCCATTCATTAAAATTGCCATCGCTTGATTAATACGGTGTTTATCTCTATGACACTTAATTTGACCTTTATAAACATACAGAGTATCATCGGGGTAATCGGTTCTGATGCCATTATGTGCGCCAGACTCAACAATCTCTGTAATAATATCTGCGCAATCTACAAGTGCATCGTTCTCATATTGAAGCGCAATACCTGCTCTGTACCACTCTTGACACTTGTTTCGCCAATCCAAGCGGTCATGTAGATTGGTAGAATTTTTCGGACATTTGGGAATATTTCTGTCATGGATAAAAGTCCTTCTATCACAATCAGCAAGATCATTTTTAATTTTTCGTTGCAAAAACGAAACTTCATATTCGGACAACAACACCATTTCGTTGGCATACGAATCATAACGCATTAGCATCTTGATGTCCTCATCATTGTCCGTGGTAAATCGGATACAAACATTATAACGCAAGGACAAATACCAATCGTAAGAAAGTTCCGCCAAGCAGTATTCTGTTACAAGACGAAAATCATCAAAAGAAGCAGTATATATTTCTCCGGGAAGCAGTTCTTCTGTACATATAAAATTAAACAATCTAAGCTCGTCCGGCAAATGTGCTTCGGGATGAATTCCGTATTCATTTGCAAATTCAGGTATAAGTGAATGCTGCAAGCAAAAATCATTTAGTCGCTTCCACACATCACTCGCATTGCACTTTACACCTTTTGTTGGAAGCAACCTGTAACTTTCAAAAAATAACTCGCCATACAACTGCTTAATAAGTAAAAAATATTCATCGATCTCTTGCGATGACAACCCTTCTGCAGACAGCTCGTCTGCGGTACAGGGTGTTTTTCGGAGGGTTTCTAAAGAATATGTTTCTTCGTAGATATTCTGAAAGAACCATCCACTCTTGCCTGTTGAATGATAATTGCCCATAAATTACTGCTCCATAATAATTTAATGTCAAATAGTATGATCTACTTTAGCTTTTTTAGGCTAACTTACTCATTTATCATTGTTTTCGGGAATGATAGACCCTTTAATGACATCGAGAACGGAGTTTGCGTTGATAGAAATGATTCCGGGTACTTCTTTGTATATCTTGTTGACAAAAATTCGCATTGTCTTTACATCGGGGGCAAGGCAGATTGCTACCAAGTGACAGTTGTTACCCGTAGTATGTACGATGGTCACGGTTTCCGGAGATTCCGTAAATACTCGTTTACATTCCTCAAAACATTCGGGCTTTGTTTCGATGTTCGTTACAAATATCATTGTTTCGGGAGCCGCTTGGGGGTCAATGATTGCTTTATAGCCTTTGATGATTCCTTGGCGTTCAAGAGCGGCAATTCGTGTTTTAACTGAGGTACGCGAAAGACCAACCTTTGCTCCGATCTCTGAATAACCCATCCTCGCATCATCGAGCAACAGGTTGATGATTTGATTGTCTATTGCGTCAAGACTGTCTATGTGCATTTCTTTCCTCCTTCCGAAACCTGTCAAATAAGTCGGTGCATGCTCCCGACTCTTTCTGACATCTATATTATACCATAAGAACGACACTATTTCAACGGGCGTACTTACGTTGTGCATTTACAAAGTTTCGTTTTGAATGTTAAATTGTTTCTTTTCTTTCAATTCGAAAGATCTCGCTCGTGGGGGATCTCAACCTTCAAGAGTTGTTTAGCGTTTCCGTTCAGTATTTTCATAGCATACTCTTGATCGGTTGTTTCGAGGATATACTTGACTCCATTATCTACCTTTGGCGGTCTATGGTTCTGTCGATGTGCATCGGATCCGATGAAGTGTATGTATCTGTTGTTCAGCAATTCACGGGCACGTTGCTTGACCCCCTCGTCTTCCTCATCTGCAAAACTGAAGGCATTCACTTGAATAAGAGCTCCGCAATTGATAAGCATTCCAACCATGTAACCTGTGATGTTGAAATTGCGTTCCATATGTGCGATGATAGGTTTGTATCCGTGTTCTTGTAACGCCTTAACAATCTGAATTGCCTCGCTCGGCTTGGTGTCCATATAGAGTTCCGTGAGAACATACTTCGTATCTCCAAGTGTGGGAAAGATACCTTCTTCAAGTCCGTAAATAATATCATCGATGTATTCGGCTGCACAGAGGACTTCACATCCCTTGTGGAGCCTGATTTGTATATCGGCTTCTTCTGCGCTTTGTTTCAACAAATCAAATGTTTTCTGATATGCTTCACCATCCTCTGCGGAATAGCCGTTATGAGAAGTGCAGAACACATCTGTTACCCCTTGCTGTTCGGCAAGCTTCAGTATTTCAATAGATTCCTCGATATTTCGTGAACCGTCATCTATATCAGGGACAACATGCATGTGGAGGTCAACGATAGGAAATTCACACTTTTGTAGTTGAGGTTCAGGAGTATACCAAGCTTCGGCTGCTCTCTCGCACATTTTTTCAATATACTCTCTCTTGATGAGGGCGTCACGCCATTCTTGAGGTATTGCATCGTAACCGTATAACGCACCTGCAAGCCCGCCGGCAATAGCTGCAACAGTATCTGTATCATCACCGAGGTTTACTGCTTTCAGTACGCATTCCTTGTAGCTGTCGGTAGTTAGTACACACCATACTGCGGCTTCGAGCGTATCTACCACATAACCTGTGCTTTTGATATCGTCTATCGTGAGCTTATCGAAGTTATCATCAAAAAGTCTTTCATAGTGATTATATTCGGGACTCTCAAAGTATCTGCACTTTGCCATGTCCAGTGCATACATGATTACATCTTTCCTTGGTAATCCAAGGAGATTGAAAAGAATAATCGTGTAAATCTTGCAAGCCAGCTTGGATCTCTCATGCGCATGAGTCAACGCCGAGGCTTTCTCAATGATGGACTCAAAGTCCGGTCGCCGAGTTCTGTTGTCAAACCATATCATCAACGCAAAAGGATGAATTCTCATCAATGAGCCGTTTCCATTGGAAAGCTCGTTGGTGAGTCCACATTCGTCAACAGATTTGTGATGTACAAAGTAGTTGTCAATAGCATAACTACATGTATTACCCACATCGAACATTTCACCGGTCGGTGTGTATTTGTTATTATAATACCATTCGCCGAACGCTACCATAATTCGATCCCAATTGATCTCTCCATCTGCGATTACATCGAGAGCTACGATTGACATACTGGTATCATCTGACCAAGCACCTGCAGGTACAGGATACGTACCATAACCACACATGTCTTTGACAGGGGACTCTTTTAGATCACTTCGACTTGCGAACTCCACAGGTACGCCAAGAGCATCACCAACAGCGTGACCTATCATTACTGCTTTTATTTGTTCTTTTATCTTTTCCATTTTACCTCCAACGTCTTGGGACAACACAAAATCCTATAATAAGGATTGCCGCAACAAATATGTATTCCAATATCTTGTATATTGCAACTAAAGCAAAAATCACAACAGCTGCAATACCTACGCATATCAGTACCTTCAATAGAATATTGCCGAGCTTTCTTGAACCACTTTTGATATTTTTATTTTATCGTTTGTATTCACTGCACTCATTGCGTAAACCCCTTTTTATTAATTCCGATGTTCGTTTTATTTCATTATATCACATTTTTCAGTTGACCGAAAAATCAAGATTTTTTGTATTCAGTTAAATTATTACAGGTTGTTAGTCCGAAAATCAGGACAATGTATTTTTTATTATACCACACTTTTTGTTGGTCTGAAAAAACGTAATTTTTTTGCATCATCCCAGAAAAAAGCGAGCGTTTTGAAAAGTATGATATAATATTTAATTATACTTTATCATCGTCTTCCTTGAGGTATTCTTCAAGGTTCATATCTTCCGCACGGTTCATTCTGACACTCGTGATGGCTTCGCACATGGCGTAATAGCTCCTGCCTACCCCTTCCTTGGTCTGACGGTAGTTTGCGGCACGTTCACGGCGGATTCCGACACTTTCGGCTGTTTCGATGGCATCAATGTTCGCCGCAAGGAAGATGAATTCCCAGCCATACTTCTCGTTCTGACGCTTGATCATGGACTTTATCTCCTGACTTGAATAACGGTGGCTTGCGTTTTCTATACCATCGGTGGTGATGACAAATACGGTGTGTTCGGGCATGTCTTCAGGGTGTGCATACTTGTGGATATTCCCGATATGATGAATGGCACCGCCGATTGCATCGAGGAGAGCGGTGCAACCACCAACCTGATACTCATTTTCTGTCATCGGTCTGATTTCACTGATGTCCACACGGTCGTGAATGACCTCGCTTTCGTTGTCGAAAAGGACAGTGGAAACATAGACTTTTCCGTCCTGCTTCTTCTGCTTTTCGATGGTGGCGTTAAAACCGCCGATGGTGTCCGCTTCAAAGCCGGACATAGAGCCGCTCCGGTCGAGGATGAATACGAGTTCCGTTACATTGTTTTTCATAAGACAAAACCTCCCTTTGTTTTTTGTGCCTTCATTGTAGCACTTTCAAAGGGAGGTTTGGTCGCTTGGCGGGAGACTTTCAGAAGCTGCCCAAAAGCGTTTGATCAAACTCAAACAGAGCTTCATTAATCTCAAAGATATTATAATTTTTGTTGTGAATAAAATAACGAATGATTTTATCAAAGACATTGCTTCGAGAAAGCGTCATTCCCACAGTTGCAAGTAGTTCTTGTGTAGTGTCCAAATCAAGCTGCAATGATATCGCAAAAGCAACCGCTGTTTGCTTTGATGGACGATACGCTTTATTGCTCTTAATCTTCGAAAAAATCCGCTTATCAACGTTTGCCTTCTTATAGCATTCAACATCAGTCATTCCACTCTCGTCTATCAGAGCGAAAAGCATTTCTTGGAAACTCCGATCCATTTGATTCATATAGTCTTTGAGCGATTTTCCTACTGCTGAATTGCAACAGATTTCTTTTGCAACCATCTTCGGAGGAGGTGCTGCAAGCCTTGATATCGCTCTCTCAACAGAGTAATCATCATATCTGTCATAGAAATCCTCATCATGTTCTTCTGCGTATTCATCGTCGATAAAATCACGGATATCGTTGAAGAGTTTCTGACTGAAGGAATATGATTTCCTGTCATATACGCAGATGTAGACCATTAACTCATTTTCGAGCAGAAATTCTGTGATCGTCTGTACAGCGAATTTCAGAACCTGATCCTTGGGAAAGCCATATATTTCTGAACTTATCAGCGGAAAGGCAATTGAATGACAGCCATTCTTGACGGCAAGCTTTAACGACTCAATATAGCATGAACGGAGGATGATGCTTTCGCCAACCAAACCGCCTCTCCATATCGGACCCGAGGTATGAATGACATATTTACAGGGCAGATTATACCCACCGGTTATTTTTGCTTGTCCGAGTCCGAGGGGAGCAATCCTTGCGCATTCCTTATCAAGCTCGCTTCCAGCTATGGTATGTACGGCGAAATCCACGCCACTATAACCGACCATTTCTTCATTTGTAGTGTTTACGATGGCATCGACGTGCATTTTCGTAATGTCTTGTCTGAATATTTGTAGTGGCATATCATACCTCTTTTTAATAACGTCTAATTTCGGTTATATTATGACGTTCTTGGCTATCAGATGCATAACTTAATGTAAATTTCAAATCATCTTTCCATTTGGATAACGCAAGTTGGTTACCTTTTTTCTTTCCATTAATACTAATGAAATACTCAAGATATCTGATAACCTCTGATTTGCTCATTATTCCACGATCAATGATCTTAGAGATAATGTACCTTCGAGTTTCTTTTGAATATCCATCTTGTTGACTAACGCTGTATCCGCACAGTTTAAGTGGTGATGCCTCTGCTAACACAACATCCGAAAAGACATTATGCCCTTCATCTTCAAGAACAATATTACCAATAAGTATACCATACTTATTTTTGTAAGCATCATATGAGATGTAGTTGATAAAAAATCGTCTGCAATCCTTACAGTAGTTTACAGTGAGCTCGATCGCCTGGTCGTTTCTTCCTAGCAATACAGCTGTAGCCGTAACAACATTGTGACTGTCGCGTTGGCAGAGAATGGTTCCTTTATGCACATACAGTATGCTCGATTCGTCCCAAACCGGCTCGTCGTTAGCCATCAATTCATCTGTTGCTTTCTCTTCAAGTCCTTCATGGCTGCGCAATATAGCGCGCAAATATGAATAGACTTTTTTTCGATTAACGCCTAAAGAAAACAACGCATTATAGAATTCCTTATATTCCTTATGTAGCCGAACATAAGAATACAGAGCATAGTAAGCATCGTACATTTTTTCATTTTTCTCAGAACGTTGAGTGTTTCTATTTGCTTTTTCTGTACGATTATATGCGTCAACAAACTCTACAATAAGAGATAGTATTAAATCGTAAGGCCGAGAAAAAACTTCTTTCATCACCTTAGAATCAACAGTAGTTACTACTCCTGATTGTGGAGTCTCATCATCGTCTTCCTCCGAATTTTCAACCGTTATGTCCACTGATACATTAGAATTTCCGTCTCCTTCACTGCTTGCTTCTTCGGCAGAAGCATCAGTACTTGTCTGCAGAAAATCAACACTATTTATTTCCGGTAAATTGGGACTGTCTGAATTCTTAGTATCTGTGGTTAAAACCTCCGCCATTTCGGGCTTAAAACAAGTCTTGAGTCCGTCTCCGTGTATGCAAACTATATGTTTGGGTTCTAATTCGGAGATTAACATATATATTTCTCCAAAATCCGCATGTGCCGATAATGAAATATCGAAGAGTCTATCGTTTTGTCCCTTCCATCTATTGAGCAATTCGTTTCCGTATGATTCACTACTTATATAACCCGTTTTGATGATTGCTATTTTTCTATCGCTTTCAAGAAATGTTTTTACATAGTTATACGAAGTTGAATCTTTTGAAAGCATACCGGAGCTTGCAATTATTATGTCGTTACAATCAAAGTTCTCTTCCTTATTATCTTCGAAGTTCTCATTATATCTCGTTCTACTGTTAAATATCTTAATACCAGCAATATTCTCATATATTCTGCTGATTTTGGCAGCAAGACCATCTATAAGAACGCTGTGAGATTCATTAAGTAGTAAAGCGATCTCTTGACTTCTTCCGATTGCAAAAGAAGGGATAAACACTTTATAGCCGTGTTTAATGAGCAGATTGGTAAAATGCAAAAAAACCTTAGCAACATTTTCGTATTCTATAGGTGCAGATTTGCGTCCGTATGTAGTTTCTGTAATTAGGCAATCGACACCATATTTCAATATAGCAGCATTTCTTTTCAAACGATCTAAGTTTAATCCAGGAACGGTCTTTTGCGAATGAAGGCAATAGTCCCCTGTATAAACCACATTGATTTCATCGAAGGTTACTACATATCCAGTTGAACCTAAAATATGACCATTAGGAAATGCGGATATTTTCACACGTTGAAATGGAGTGAAAAAAGCATTTATGGGAAAAGCATTATCAAGAGAGGGAATGCCTGTGGCAACTTGCTGTATCAGTGCCTTAGTATCATCTTCTATATAGATTCTTGTCATATCAATACCAAGATTGATAAGCGTTGCAATACTTCCATAATGGTCAAGGTGAGCATGAGATATAATTACAGCCAATAGATCATCCGGAGAAATATCTATACTCATAAAAAATTCAAGTAATTCAATTTCCGTGATCACATCGGTTGTATCAGCTCCACATGCAGCACCACAATCAAACATTATTGCGCCATACGGGGTTTTTAATATGGTCGAGTTCTTGCCAATTATTTTTGAAAAGGAGTGTACCGAATATTCTTTCCTTTGACCTTGGAATGTATATTCATTCTTGAAATCATAGTGAGCGATAGATTCAGAAGGGCACACTAATTCTGGTTCCGAAGCATATATTTCGGCAAGCGGTTCGATAAATTCATTTATATCGTCAGTTACTTTTTCCGTCAGCCCCAGATAGTATTTTGAAAGATATCCCATATTGGTTTTGTGGTACAAAACAGAAAGATATGGTGCCAGATCGATGGCAAATCCGTCAATGTAATAGCCCTCAAGGACATCAATTATAGGTTGGATCTTTTCTGCTGGGATATCAATTTTCGCAATAATATTTAGCATGTCAGCAATGTCAGAATCTCGATGTTCTGACATTGTAGTGCTTATCAGGGAACAGATATCGTTTGCTGATGAAGTGGCAATTAAGTTCGACCATAACATTTGGTTGATATTAGTCGGGTTCACGTGCCAAATCTCCTTTTTTAATTACTTCATTAATACGAGCAACGATTTTAGCGTAATGATTGTTTTCTGCAATCTTTTTAAGATTATCCAAAAGTGTGAGGCCTTCATTAGGACAAAAAGACAACATAAATTCAAGAATGTTAACGAGTTGTCCGCAGGCTGCATCTGTAAGCGATGTTTCCAACACCATTTTAAGAAACTCAATTATCGCTTTTTGTGTTGCCTCCTGTGTGCTGAGAAGTTCATTGTTTCCGTTAAACAACTCAATAAGTTTAAGGAACCTTCCAAGGAAAGCAGACATGTCGCCTCCAGAAACAGAAGGAATCCTTTCACAAAAAGCTCTCATGAGATTCTTTTCAAAAAAAGCTTTTCTAAACCTAAAATATTTACCTACCGCCCAATCCCAATTGTCTATGTCGCCGTCAACAATTATCTGATTCATTGCGTCTTCTAACTTGTAATTGCGCTGGTCAAGTTCAGTTAACGCAATCATTGAAGTGACTTTGAGTTCCCGATAGGATTCCTGTAATTCCAAGATAGGTTCTGTTAATTCTGTTGCTCGAATTCTCGATCCTTTTGTTCCAACAAGAATAAGTGCAAGATTTCTATCGGAAGGTCTCATTCCCGAAATATCACTTAATATCTTTTTACAGGTTAAGAGTACTATTTCATCATCTGTTTCTCTTGAACGTTCAAAATTACTTAACATCACAGATGTGCTACGAGTAAAGTCCATCGCTTCGACCTGCTTCACTTTTCTCTCATAACTCAATCCATTCATATTGAATGCATTTGCGTTGTTATTAGGACATGTGTTGTCCATGATTTTTTCCAAAGATCTCTTCAAAGAATAATTGCTCGTTTTAGCATGAACGCTTTCCGAAATCGACTCCTTATACTCTTTTAAGAATGAATTTCTACGCAATTCTCTAACCAAGTAATCAGCAAGTGCACTATCCTCCTCAAACTGCGGAATAGTAGCGATCTGAGTTATGTAGTTGAGATAATTTTCATTTTGCGCATACTCTATCATCGTAATATACGATTTCAACAATTCGTTATCATTCTTGTCAACGAACTTCTTAGCAAGTTTTGCGCAGTAATCCATTGCCATTTTAATTGCATAATCGTTGTTGGTTTTACCACAAGCTTCAACCACGATGGCAAGTATCTGCGGCCATTCCCAACCGCTAAGTATATATTGTACACTCTTTAAGTTCCCAGGAATATACTGTTGAATGGTGGTTACCAAAGCCTGTTTAATCGGTCTGTTGTTCAATTGGTCTCTAATAATTCGAGACGCATACAGAACAACCTCTATTGGACAAATGTCACCCATCGCTTCAATCTGAATTTTCAAGTTACTTTTCAGTCTTTCGACTGCAATGCTCGGATTGGATCTGTAATACTCTTTAAAGTTCTCAAATACTTCATAAAATGCAACAGCACTTTCGCGCGAGAAATTCGTATAGAACAGGCAATCCGGTTCATCATTTTTGGCATCAGCCCCGGTGATCACTGTGTTCGTTACGGAGTTCTTTTTCATCTGCTCCAAAATACGGGCGTATTGTTCATTCCAAGCCATCACTTATTCCTCCGTGTTCTTTACTTGTGCCTCTATCTCATAAGTGGCACCACTCTCCAAGAAATGAAGAGTAAATTTAATTCTTTTTGTCTTATCAATCGTATATTCAATCTTAAACTCCTTACCAACCTCCTGTGGTTCGTAGGTGAGCTTATATACTGAATTTAGTTTTCTTAATTGATTATCATATTCATCCTTACCTTCAAATAAACGAATAATTACACCTGTTCTAGATGTTGTTGTAAATATCTCATCTACCGTCTTAGTAACCGGCACTCTTTCTCCCATTGATACAAGCTTTTTTAAATGACCACTGTTTGTCTCGATCAAAATGGAACGAGGCATAATATCGTGTGATACAATGTCTTCCTGATCGTATTTATTCATCAGGGCAGCACCACGTGACACAGCAAGCATTGGATCGCTTGGTACGATGATGGGCTTTTTAAGTAATTCATATAAAGCTGCTTTTAATACAAAGCATTTAGACATACCGCCGGTCAAGAAGATAACATCAATGCTCTCAGCAGATATATCGTTTTCCTCCAAGGTGTTACGCAGAAGATCCTGCATATTCTTGTGGGCATCTCGCTCGTCCTTATTTACTGTTTTTATCGAATCCTTGTTTTGCACCAAAGGTACTATGGCATTGCAGAATTCTTCTACAGACATTTTGAAGTTGATTCTGCCACCAGATAGTGTCTGAGTCAAAGAAACCTCATCTGCATCGGCAATTTTCTCTTGCCAATCGGTAGCACTATACACAGCTTCATAGTCGCTATCATAGTCATCCTCAATGAAATAATCGATTCGAGAAGAAAGCATTTCTTTAATTGTCTGCGCAGATTCAACCAAGATCGCACGATCTGATTTTGTTAATTCAAAGTCACAGTACTTTGCAGCAAGATAATCTGCGATTCTAACATCAAAATCAATGCCACCGATATTGTCACGTCCGACAGCTTTATGCTCGAAGGCACAACTCCCGTTGGGTTTCATCCAAACATCTTCAACACAAACGTCGCATGTGCCTCCACCGATATCAATAACAAGAATTCTCTTTTTAGTTGTAATATCAAGAAGTTTATGCTCTCTTTTACCCATCTCCTCGTGGAGAAAACTCAAAATTGCTGCTTTGGGTTCAGGTCTAAGCTGCACATTAGTAAATCCAGCTCGCTTTGCTGCTTCCAAGGTGTTGTTTATCTGGTCTGTATCAAAATTCGCCGGTATAGTAATGTACACATCAGAATCAGCAATCAAATCTCTAATTTTAGAAAACTTCTTTGCGTGAGTTAATATTTTAGCCGCAACATCAATTGGTGAATAGGTTTTTCCACCAATCTCCCACGTGCGAGTTGTACCGATAAAGCGCTTACTATTCTCTATATAACGAGCTTCTGTTTCTACAGATGTAATGCTTGCTTTCTTCAGTTCTCTCGCCTCGTGACCGACCACTTCTTTTCCGTCGTTCTTAACATACATAATTGACGGCAGCCGATCTTGATTTCGTTCATTCTGCTCGCTTCTTTGCCGAATTTCACAGTCTTCAAGCAAAATGACACCATTAGTATCTACACGGGAAACACAAACAGTAGTATTGGTTGTACCTAAATCAATACCAATACACATTCTATTCTTGTCAATTTGGTTAGGCATCTTTATTTCTCCTTTGTTATTGTCGGTTTCACTATCATTTCTTTTCCAAGTTTCACACCAGGATACTTAACTACTACCGAATCAGATGATTCTATGACATCATCATTTTGGAGGCAAAATTTACCCTCCTCGATTTCATCAAATATCATTGTTTTCCCAACCAAGGAATCTTTTGATATGCGGATATCTAAACTTTCCAAAGCAAGGAACAAATTTGATATAGCTGACGAGATATGCTCAGGTGTTGTTTCGTCTTTTTTAATCGCGTGAAGTTCAAAAAGTGGTGAACCAAAGCCGCTCGATGTCAAGGTCATTGCAATATCTCTCATTGCATCCTTTTGAGCGTATTCAAGTTTTACTTTTAAATCGTGAATAGATTTTTCAAGATACTTGATTTTTGATTTATTCTTGTCCTCTGTCACTTCGGCTGGAGAATTTGCTTCTACCACAGAAGTTTCTTCAATATGTTCAAGAAACGGATTATACAGATCAAATAAAGTCTTCGCAGTGCTGCTTGCGAAGTATTCATCCAAGACATAAAATGCTACCTGAAAATACTGGACAGTCTTTTGCAAGTATTCCTTATACTCTTGAGCTATTTCTGGTTTTGAGAAAATCTTCTTAATTGCACTTAAAACCGGTGATTGTTTCATTTCTAATGTTGAGTTTAGTTCTTTTTCCTTGTGAAATCTTTCTTCTGCTTCCTTAATAAAATGTTCTGCAGTTAATTGATTTGATACAGCGATTGAATAGTCAAGCCATAAATTTCTCGCCAATCTCAAACAATTTTGAGGGTTGCGGATCTCCTCCGGTTTACTTTTGCCGCAAGCAAAAAACAGACGAGCAGTTGCTTCTCGATCAAGTGCTCTTCCAATTTCATCATTTGGTAATTCCATCCCAAACTCCGATTTCATAAACGAAACCGTTAGGTTCTTTAGAGTTTCGGAATGATCTCCTATTACCGCTGATAATTCAATTGCTTGCCTTAATAGCATCTCTTCTACTATTGTCATTGTGATTTATCCTCCTATAGCTTTGCCTCGTGCATTATGTATTTTGCAATGGGTGAGTCAAAGCAAATTTCCTCGTTCCATCCATTAAAATGATGACCATTAATACCCGTTATTTCAACCATATCATTTTGATATGCCATAAAATACTCTCCAACGAATTCTTCACCATTAATTAACACCGTGCATTTTTCTACGTCAACCTTGTAGATGTTTATAAGGATTTGCTTCCATTCAAACGCCTTTGTGTTAAACAGAGTCGGAAATTCGTGTGCTTGAGTATCATCGATATGAGTAAATAAATGCTCCCTGGAGCAATCATAAAGGGTGTACTCATCGTCTTCTGTCATCAGTTCTTTATTTCTGAACAGCATTTTCTTGCAATAATTGTCCATGTTTTTGAGGAAGGAACCACCGGTTCTGCCGAGATTCCATTTCATTTGATTATAATACTTACGATTAACACTTACAATAAACATAGACTCAATGCCTGCTTGGAAAATATCAGATGTATCGTCCTTATTGCAGCATTCCGCCATAAGTTCTACAATATTACCAATTGTAAACGCTTCTCCTTCAATACTCTCGCCCAGATTCAATCCACTGATAGCCAAGTCATGCAACTTTTTGACATTTATATAAATATCAGATTCCGGTGAATACTTCTGTTCTAACAACTGGTTAAAGTATTTACAATTGGTGTTGGGTCTGTCGGGATCAAGAAGGTTGTATTCTTTGATTATTTGGCACTCGAATTCAAGTAAAAACCTAAAAAGTTCCCGCCGAATAAATAACGAAAAAACGCCTTTTTCTCTTCCTGCCTCAGCAAAGACATTTTCTGCTTTTACGGTAATTGTTGAGGGCGGTATAGTCTTGAAAACCTGTTTTAGAGCTGCACTCATCAATTTAACATCAGAACCTGCCAATTCAAACGCAAAAGCTTCTTTTTCGGAATTGTTCAAGAATGTGCTTATAAACAAAACGGCTCCGAACAAAGTTATTTGTGCTGGATCTTGGTCGTATACCTTATACTTAAATACCTTGTTTCCATTTTCAATTTCTGTATTTACGGATAATGTATCGGCGAGCATAGGTCCAATAGGGAAAGATCTACTTGTAACAAAAGGATTTAACTGGATACAAATATTTCTGATCCGCATAAGAAGATTGGTTGCCTCATCTATTTCCTCTTCCGTAAATCCATTAAGTGAATAGAAAGGAAATGCTTCGTAAAACGTGTCATAATCCGTAACTCCAAAATTGCCGATGCCAAATAGATTCTTGAAACGGCTATATACAAGAGAAACAAAATTTCCAAGAATACTTTTTGCATAAATCAGTTCTTTTTCGCCACCAGCAAACGCCTTGAAATAAGTCCTAAATGGCTTATTCATTTTATTCACTCTCTTCAGCAGAGCTTTATTGCCATTTCTGTTAAAGTCATTCTCCCAAGGACTGTTATAACTTGATATGTTCGGTGCTTTTGTTTTACGTTCTTGCTCTTCTATCTGTAGCTGTACTCCAATCTCCTCAGCAACGATGGTTTTGTCATATTCCATACCCATTAGCTTTCTCACAGAGCAGAAATACTTAAACATACCCATTGTTTGTTTTGTGACTGGCGTATTTTCATAAACATACTTAGTCACATTGAGCAAGCGATTATATTCAATCTCAGCCTCCTCCGTTAATCCTTTATCTAAACATATCCTAATATAATCTCGTGAAACCCATTTCACATGCTCGTGGTCAGCTACACACTTGCGGAATATATCCAGCATTTGGTCTTGTTTGTTGAGAGAAATAGCCAGTTTCGCTGTTTTGGAAATGATATGAGGAGCAATGTAAAAATTAGATTCAATTAGCGTTTTAACAAGAAAATCAAATGCTTCCTGGCGATCTCCTTTTCGTAATAATACTTCGCTATATCTGTTTATGTAATCAACATTGACAATAAGTGTAGCGTTATAAATATCTTGGCAACAGTTCATCGCCGCTTCAAATAATCCAATGTGAAATAGGAAGTCAAATGATTGCACGCTTAGCTTACAACATTCCATATAATTGGGATACTGTTCAAACCAGTCATCAATTTGAGTTTCATTTCCAAGAGCACGATTTAGTTCATAGTAGAACAATGCCTCATACGGTTCAGCTTTATCCGAGTGAACAGCATAATCTAAGTATTTGCCCAATTCATTCACAAGCTCCATATTTACATTGCCATTTTCATCAACAAATTGACTTCCAAACAAAAGGCTCAAAATATACTGGTGGAGAGCGACATGATTGCTGTTATCCTCTTCAAATTTGAGCTTATAAGTGTTTTTCAAACTGACACTATACTCAAATTTGCTTACAACTTCTAACATGTTTTCCTTCCTTTAGCTTTTTTATTTTCTATTTCAAAGAAACCGGTCATAATGAGTTATCCCTAATAGATACAATTGTTAATCTTTTCTCAAGCTTTTATAGAGTTCATCTGCCATTGCTTCCATAACCTTTTTATAAAACTCTGCATCATTGAATAGTTTTTGGAACGAGTCTGAGTTCTGCATAAAGCATTGTGTAACAATTTCTTTGAACTTTTCCGGGAATAAAGACTTTACGAACATTTCTGGACTGTTGTCTTTTGCGTACTTCTTGTACTTCTTTATTTCATCGTCTTGCATAAACATATGATAGATACCCTCGATAATAACGCGGTCTCCATCTGTAAAGTCACCGCTGAAGCGCTCATTAACCTTCTCAATTATGCTTTGCAATGTGTCCTTCTTCTTATTTGGTACTCTCGGAGTTAATCCATCAGTCGGTACAAAAACAGTGGGCTTCTCGTCAAGAACAATTTGTCCGCTAAAGATTTCTTTTAGTTGTGCGTATTCGAGTTTGATTTTGTCATCAATATCCACCATGACAAGACCCTCGCGTGGCAGAAGTCTTATGAGGTGGCTTGTGTATTGATACTCACTGAATAGATCCTTGTCGTGCAGACGAACCAGTTGCGTAATGTATGAATAAGCGTTATTAAATTTGCGGATAAAATCACGGAATGTATAACGGTCATCTTCATTCAAATCATTATATCTGTTTATTACAGGTCGCAACATACTTGAGAGTTTTCCAAGAGCAGCAGGATCTTGTGATTTACCCATCTGAGACATCATATAATTGTTGAACTTTTCGACATCGTCCCAATTATAAATCATATAGTCACGAATTTTATTCCTTAGATCGTAGACTTTATTTAGGTCAGTATCGCCTTGCATGGTAGTAGTTTCGTAATAGGGTAGGAACGCATCTTTAATATCTTCGGCTGTATTTTCAAAATCCATGACAAAAGTGCTGTTTTTACCTGGGGCTGTCCTGTTCAAACGAGATAGTGTCTGAACTGCTGTTACATCCTTTAGTTTTTTATCAACATACATCGAGTGAAGCAGCGGTTCATCAAAGCCAGTTTGATACTTGTTTGCTACGACAAGTATATTGTACTGACTGCCATGGAACACTTTGCGGAACTTCTTATCGGTGGTGATATATTTACCCGTCTCATCCAAGTTCATACTTGCTTCAGTAAAAGGCTTTTCGCTCGGATAATCTTCGAGAGTAATCTCTCCGGAAAAGGCAATCATTACATCGCATCCGGCACTTTCTTCAGGATGTTCCGACAGATATTTCTTGATAGCGAAATAATATCTTACAGCGTTTGCACGGCTGTCCGCAACAATCATCGCTTTACCTTTTCCGTCAATCTGATAACGGCCATTCTCAAGGAAGTTAGACATAATCATCTCTGTTTTCTGCGCAATGGTGTAACCGTGTTGCTTATAATACTTGAACAACGCTCTTGATGCCGCACCCTCAATAAGTTCGGGATTGTCGGCGGATATCTTGATAAGTTTGAAGGCTTCTCGCACAGTCGTGTAATTTGCAAGAACATCGAGAATATATCCCTCGTCAATGGCTTGCTTCATCGAGTAAACATGGAATGGTACTTTTCTGCCATCAGGCAACGCACAACCAAACAGTTCGAGCGTCTGCCCTTTAGGGGTGGCAGTGAATGCAAAGAAGGACTGGTTCTCGTGTTTCCCTTGTCCGATTACTGCGTTGATATACTCATTTGAAAGATCAACTTCACTCTCGTCGATACCAGCTTCTTCAGCATAATCTTTTATCGCCACACCAATGTCAATTAGCGAACGACGAAGTATCTTGGCACTCTCACCATTTTGTCCTTGGTGCGCCTCATCAACGATGATTGCAAACTTGCGACCACTAAAGAGTTCAATGTCTTTCTTTGCAAAAAGGAATTTTTGAATCGTACAAATAATGATTCGCTTCTTGTCGTTAAGAGCGTCAGCCAAACTCCGCGAGTTTTTCTTGTCATCAATTGCTTCAACAAGGCCTACTTTATGTTCAAAACTGTTGATGGTATCCTGCAGTTGACCATCAAGAACTACACGGTTGGTTACTACAATAACCGAGTCAAAGATTCCGTTATTGTTTTTGTCATGAATGGAAGCAAGCCGATAAGCAATCCATGCGATAGAATTTGATTTTCCCGATCCGGCAGAGTGTTGAATCAAATAATTCTTTCCAACACCATTTTCCTTAACGTCAGCAATAACTTTTCGTACAACATCGTATTGGTGATAACGAGGAAATATTAGTTTTTCTTTTGTTACAGTTTTTGTTTTGCCGCCGACAATTATTTCTTCTTTTTCTTTCACATAGGAAATAAAACGATGAAGAATATCAAGAAGACTATCTCTTTGCAACACTTCTTCCCAAAGATAATGAGTAGAATAGCCGTCTTTATATATGGGGTTTCCCGCACTACCTGCAACTCCTGCACCATTTGATCCAAGATTAAATGGCATAAACCGTGTGCTTCCGTCTGTGAGTTGTGTTGTCATATACGCTTCGTAAAGGTCGACAGCGAAGTATACCAAGAAGCGGTGATTCAAACGAAAGGCAAACTCATGTGAGCTACGGTCATTCTTGTATTGATTTATTGCACAGTTAACATCTTGGCCTGTGAGCTGGTTCTTCAGTTCCAAAGCAACAACAGGAATCCCGTTGACAGAGAGTACCATGTCAATAGTGTTTGTGTTTTTTGTTGTGTAACGAAATTGGCGAGTACATCCAAGAATGTTAGCTTCATATCGTTCGGTTGCGATGGGGTTGAGATCTGACTCCGGCTTGAAATAACAGACCATGAGCTTGCACCCCATGTCTTCAATACCATTGCGAAGGACATAAATAAGCCCTTGATTGGAAATGGTTGTTTCAAGTCGGTGGTAGAGCTTGTCTGCCGCATTAACGCCATAATATTTCTGATACTTTGCCCATTCTTTTGGCTGTGTCTTTGCAATAAATTCGCAAAGGACATCCATGTAAATACACTTCTCGATATCGTGTTGACGGTTATGTATCCAATTTCCGTCATTATCCTGACCGACGAACTGCTCGTATCCACCTTCGGAAGAAAGCAGGAATGATTCTATGTCACGCTCAAATCTCTTTTCTGTTTTATCCATTGTGAACCTCTTTTCTAACCGATTACTTTCTAAGTACAATATTCTTGGAAATACCTACAATATCTTTTCCATATTTCTTGATAATCGGAGTAACAATGGCAATGACACCAAGGATACCAACACCTTTTTTTACAAATCCGGCAGTGTCTTTCACGCCTTTGTGGTCGTCCTTATTCAGCTTCTTTGCTTGGAATCTTTTTCCCATCTCCGATTACCTCCAATAAATAATCCCCACTAACCGAGATTGATAAGGTGTCATACTCTTTGGCTTCTTCCAGGCAAACAGCCTTTTCTTCAATCAAATACTCGTCAGCGTTCTCATATATTCTGTTAAAATCTGCTCCTTGATGAGCATACTCAATGGTCTTTAGCTTTGAATAATCAATGCCTTTGATTTTATCAACGCTCATATCAAATACTCTTTGAGCGTTTTCCGTATCTCCAATCACCGCATAGGAGCCGGCAAGCATCCTTGTTGCTTGGAGATATAAGTCAAAATACTCTTGTATCTCGTCGTACTCATTATCTCTCTTATCAAGATAACTTCCGGTTGATGTCATTTCTCTTAAAAACTGCCCAAACTTAGTTTTTGGGAGTGGCTCAAACTCGGTCACTCGTCGCTCAAAAGTCTTGAAGATTGGGTTCTGTGCCACATTGATATTGTTCACCGCATTGAGCATAGCGGTTGAACGACTCGCTTCATCTTTCTGAGCCAGTGCAAGGAGAACACCTTGTCTGCCTGCATCAAGTAAGCCTATGCGATCGTCCATTTGACCGTGCTCGATACGCTGAACGGTCTGAAGCGTTGATTCCACAAGACCTGCAATTTCGTTCATCTGCTGCTGCATATACAAGTTGTGATAATTGCTTGTAATATCTCTTGCAGGATTGCCTTGCATAATTTCTTGTTTTTTAACAGCAAGTGGTGTGACGATTTTGTTGCGACCGTCTTCACCCATTTCCATAAGGGTAGGCCACAGCTTGCCCGTTTTGGAATTTTCCATTATCCAATAGTCACCGGCGTCAAAGCCGCCTTGAAACTCGGCGGGAATCTGAACTACATACTCCGCACCCTTTTTCACTTTGCTAAGTACATCTGCCATATCAACAAATTGACAGACTTTATTCACAATTCCTCGAAAGTCAATGTTGGGTGTGGATGATCTAATGTTCAGTACCTTTCCGTAAAGAACTTCAACATCCTCAGACTCCTGAGAAACTATGTCGTTGTTTACTTTTATTAAATCATCCATACCAAAACTCCTTATATTGTCGGTGCTCATTATACTATAAAAGTTTGTTGTTGAGGTCTCTTACAAAGCGACTTTTAGACGCTTTATTTAATTCTTCTCTTATAAACCTTACCTTCAATATCGACAGCAATCGATTAACTTCAATACTTTACTATTTGGTGAAAAGCGAAACAATAGTAGGTATGAGCCCTATCACTGCGCCGATAACTGCACTCACAATCGCAATTAGCCATTCACGGCGACTAAGCCATTTTTGACTCTTGTCTTGCTCCTTAACCCATTTCTCGATATCTGCCATCGGAGCGTTAAGGGTACAGAAGCATTTGTTATCAGCAAAGCTCTCACGAATGAAGCTACGATCACGAAGAGTGTGCAGCGTTTCCTTGAGTCTGATGCTGTCTTCAATTGACAGTGCGATTTGCTTTTTGTCACCAAACAACATTTTTATTTCTTTGAATTCTTTTTTAAAGTTCATAAGCCATAATCTCTCAGCCCACGGGGACTTCTTTTTTTCCTGTTACATATTCATAGATAAGTGACTTTTTGTACTCGCTTAACTTATCAATCTTTGCTTGTTTGATAGTAATTAAACGTTCGATTTTCTCACACTTGCCATTAAGATACTCAACAATTTGTGCTTGCTCGTCTTTTGCTGGAAATGGACACTCAATAGAAAAGAGACCATCAGTATAAAGACGAGTCAATCCTGCAGCAATACCAGTTGACTTTTTTCTAAATTCTGAAATACATTGCGGTGTCTTAAACAGATATTCAAGATATTTCAAATCCGCTACACCAGTAGAATAATAAACTGCGTAATCAGGGCTTACTAAGCCATCATATTTTGATACTGAAAAAACACCAAGGTGAGCTTTCAATTTATTAAACACAAGGTCATTTATATATGCCAGTTTTGCTCCAACAAAAGACGATGCCACATTCGGAATAGAGTCAAGCATTATTGTGGGAACAAGACCAAGCTTTTGACTCATTGACAAAGGAACTTCACTACCATCAAACGACCTTTCTTTTCTTTCACAAAGCAATTGTTTTATACGAATCGTACTCCAGGCAGAAGGGATTTTTCCAATCCACTCAACGCCGCTATCTTTCATTGGTACAGTTGGATCAAGACCTTTAGTGACAACCTCAGTAATCAGACTCTGCTTGTATGCTTTAAGTTTTTCAATCTGTGCTTGGACATTTGATATAAGCGTATCAACTTGTCTGCATTTGTTATCAAGAAAGTTAGCAATGCAAATTTGTTCATCCTCGCTTGGATAAGGAATATCAAGTTGTCCCATATCCTTTGCGTTCAAAGCACTGCGAACACCATCGCCACCAAGACTGTTAAAAACACAGTTGTAATACATACTCATCAAATAGTAATACACAAACCTATTATCTTGATTTGCTTTGCGAGATGTAAAACGAATGTAAGCAGGAGATATAAGACCAGTATAAGGAGAAAGTCCCACTCGACTCGTGCTGATATTCTGTAAATCAATCATTTTGAAAATAAAATCATTTTCTCGCAATATCTGATAAGTATCAAATTCTTTCGGCTGCAATCCTTCCGAGTCGTCTTTGGGACGTTTAATAACACCATTGAGCGTTAATGCAAGTCGTTCGTATTTGCTTGATTGCTCGCCAGCAATCTCTTTTATGTTTCGATACTTGCTTTTAAAACGAACAATGTCCCATTCTTGAGGCACTTTACCAATCCATTCAATACCACTGTCTTTCATCTTACTCATTGCCAAACAACTCCTTCATCAGAATTGTTTCCTCTGCTTCCAGCTCCTTGATTTCCTCAAATATTTCGTTGGAAGGCTTAGGTGCTTCAAACTTGTAGAACAGTCTTGTGAAGGGAACTTCATAACCGATCTTGTCTTTTGTCGAATCGACATAGGCAAGAGGATTGTACGGCAGCACATTCTTTTCTATATAGGCATCAATATCTTCCTGAAGCGGAATGATTTCCGTATCGGTGGCACCTTTCACCGGCTGCTTTTTACCTTTCTTCAGTACAGGTTTTCCGTTATCATCTGCCTGAGCAGTTTCTACAGTCACCTTCGTGAAACCGAAGAAGTCGTTTTCAAATACTTTGGATTCTACAACAAGGTCATTGTTTTCATAGATTTCGTTTTCAAAGCCCTCATACGCTTTCAAAATCAGGTTGATACAAGTATCGTCCAGATCCACACGCTTGGAACCTATATTCTTGCGGCGTTTCACAAAGCATTTGGAAGCGTCAATCAACTGCACCTTTCCGACTCGGTTAGGTGCTTTGTTTTTTGAAATAAGCCAAATATATGTAGAAATACCTGTGTTATAGAAAAGATCGGTTGGGAGCTGCACAATAGCCTCAACTAAATCGCCGTCAATCAAGTATCTGCGAATTTCTGAAGCACCGCTTCCTGCATCGCCAGTAAACAAAGAAGAACCGTTCTGAATGATAGCCATTCTTCCTGCGTTTTCTTTTAGTTTCTTCACGCCATTAAGCATAAAGAGCATCTGTCCGTCTGAGATAGCAGGAAGTCCGGGTCCGAAACGACCATCATAACCCAACTTTGCTTCTTTCTCAACTTCGTTCTTTTCACGCTTCCAATCAATGCCGAAGGGTGGGTTAGAAATGATATAATCAAATTCATATCCGCTGTACGCATCTTCAGAGAGCGTGTCTCCAAACTTCATCCCACTTGCGTTACCGCCCTTTATCAGCATATCTGATTTTGCTATAGCGTAAGTTTCGGGATTAAATTCCTGACCAAAACATGTAAGATCTGCTTCCGGATTAATTTCAGTAAGTCTTTCAGTAAGGCATCCGAGCATCTGAGATGTACCCATTGTCATATCGTATGCGGTTTTGGTGCAACCATTCGCTTTGATCTCTTCCTTTTCGGGAGATATTAAAAGCTCTGTCATTAGATATATGATGTCGCGGCTTGTAAAGTGCGCTCCGGCTTGTTCGTCATAGGACTCGGAGAATTTCCGAATCAGTTCCTCAAAGATATATCCCATATCAGCAGAAGTAATCTTGTCCGGGGACATGTCTGCTTTTTGAGAGTTGAATTCTTGAACCGTTACGAACAGCACACCGCCTTTTACCATCAAATTTACAGTGCTTGCGAAGTCAAAGTTCTCAATTATGTCTTTAACATTTGAAGAAAAACCTTGAAGATATGCTTCAAAATTTACAGCAATTCCATCGGGATCGGCTATCAATTTAGCAAAATCAAAATTACTCGTATTGTAAAAATCATATCCGGCAGTCTTACGAAGAATACCGTCTCTCGCTTCGCCTTCAATATGAGAATCATCGAGTTTCTTTGCCATCTCTATAACGGCTTGCTTTGTAGGTTTCAAAGCATCGTCAAAACGCTTTATTACTGTCATGGGGAGAATCACTTTTCCGTACTCGTGAGGTTTGAAAAGGCCTACAAGATGTGTCGCAATTTCCCAAATCAGATTAGCTTTCGCTTGTATATTTGCATTTGTTTGTTTTTGCAGTTCGTTCATCGACATGTCTTTGTACCTCTACGCTTATTATTCTTCTGGATTTTGATTTTCTGTGGGTGTGATATCCATAATATCAGCGATACCGCAGTCTAATACCTTACAAATCTTCACAAGGATCTCAGTATTGACATTCTCATTCTTGCCGAGTTTGGCAAGTGCGCCTGTTGAAATTCCGGCTGCAGTACGAAGTTCTGTTTTGTTCATACCTCTATCGATCAGAAGTTTCCATAATTTATTGTAGCACACTACCATTGTAGCACCTTCCAAAATAGAATTAGTGTATATATTATATCATACTTCGAGACATTTTGCAATATAATATTCTAAAATCGAACATTAAATTTCAAAATGCAACATAATAACATCAGTTTTATCACCGGTGCTTTGACATATTGGTGGTTATGTGATACTTGCCACATTGATAAATCTATTCTTTTTCTAACAGTATAATCAAAAGCCATCTTGGTTCCGCTTTTTCTATTTGTTTGTTGTTCGGATTTAATTCGGGAGCGTAATCCCCTTTGTAATAGAACACACTGAAATCGCTGTTATCAATCATTCCTTGATTACGTTCTACAAAGGATGCTTTTCCCGCCCGTATTACGCTGTCAGACATTTTCCTTTCTCAATGTCTTTACACTTAACATCGCTCTTTATATTTTATTATATCTTGCAACTGAACATGCTCTAAAGGCGTTGGTCATTCGACCAACGCCTCCCACAATTCATCAAAATCCGAACTCAACAGAGTGTTCAATTGATCCCTTTGTTTCTCATTGAAATGATAAACATCGGCTCCTTCCGAAGCGATCATTGAGTTATATTCGATGTGCAAAGTCGTTTTTACAACTGTTTCTTCCACCTGATATGGTTTTCCCTCTGAATCGGTATATTCACGGATCACCGTTTCCTCGCTTGTCGAGGTATAATACTCAACTGTATTCATCGTGTTAAATACCGCCCTGAACTCGTCAAGAAGCTCGCTGTTCAGCTCGGAGAAATCCTTGTTCGTGCTATTTGTCAGCACAGCAAATACCGCAATCACATCCTTTTTCGAAGCCTCCTGCCCTTCAATGACAAGGTAATCGTGAGGAGTGTTGTTTACTATCTCAAGCTCCCTCGCATCATACTCGGAGTCGCAAGCAGACATCATATAGACAACCGAATAACTACCCGAATCATTGGGCGTGAACACACCGCAAACTGCGGCAATAATACCACCGATAATTACGATTACAAGGATAACCACAACCGCAACCCAACCGCCTGCGGCGATAGCGGCTACAATGCCCTTTACTGCGGCTACCGTTGCTTTTACGGCGGCAACGATTGCTTTCGCCGCCACCTTAACAAATTTCACAGTTGCCTGCGCCGCCGATTTTGCCGCCTGAGCCGCCTTCTGTGCGGCTTTGGCAGCTGCTTTTGCCGCTGTCTTGGCGGTTTTCGCCGTGGTCTTTGCCGCTTTTTCCGTGGTCTTAACCGTAGTCTTCGCAGTCTTTGTCGCACCTTTGGCAGTTTGTGTCGTGACTTTCGTGGTAGTCTGTACCGCTTTACCTCCACCCTTTACAGCAGTCTTTGGTGCCTCAAGCAAAGGTGTTTGTTTTGGAGCCGGAAGCTCTTTTGGCTTCGGTGCTTCGACCTTTATTTTTTTCGGTCTGTTACGCCATTTTTGAATATTGCGTCGTGTTTCTCTGACACCCCATCTGCCAATCCTATCACCGGCACGAACGGCAAGATGCGCCGTTCCGCTTTCGTATGCTTCAAGACGATTTCCCGCATATTCGCTCTCCGAGCTTTCTCCCGACGAAATCGTGTCATTTATCTCTTGCTTCGCTTCATCCACACCGTTCCTTGTCTTTGCGGCAAGGTTCTGCACACGGTCAAAGGTCTTAACCGTGTGCAGGGATTCTCTTGTCTTAATATCTGCCATCAGGCTTCACCGGGTTTCGTGGACATCAGCTTGTAAAGCATGGTGTCCTTCGGAATTCTATTGACGAAAGGAACGAGAGCACTTCCGATCTTCACAAGTCCGTGCCCTGCTTCCACTCCCGTGATATAGGACATTTGCAAATCGGAGATACCCATAAGGTCAGCCAGCTCTGCTCTGTCAGTTGCCGCCTGATTGAGCATGACAACAAGCTCGGAGTTTGCAAGCATGGTTCTTGCGGTGTGGCTCTGCAACAGGTCTTCCACATTTTGAGTTATTCCCGTGATGAAAGCTCCGTACTTACGCACACGCTTCCAAAGGGTAAAGAGGAAGTTTGCAGAATATTCGTGCTTGAAAAGCAGATAGATCTCGTCGATGAAGATATAGGTCTTGCGCCCTTTTGCTTTGTTCGCCGTAATACGATTGAGGATATTATCGAGAACTACAAGCATACCGATAGGCATGAGTTGCTTGCCGAGGTCGTGAATATCATAACAGATAAGACGGTTCTCGGTGTCCACATTCGTTTCACCCGCAAAGGTATCAAGCGAACCGCTTGTAAAGAGTTCAAGGGAAAGTGCTATATCCTTGGATTCCGGTTCGGGCTGTGCCTTGAGCATAGCATTGAAATCCTTGAGAGTAGGTGCTTTCCCGGTGAAGCCTCGGAGCATATAGTCGTTAAGGACATTTGCGGTACATCGGTCGATGAGCGATTTCTGCTTCGGTCCAAGACCTGCAACCGCCTGCTCACAGAGCGAGAGCATAAACTCCGACTTGAGAGTTACGGGATTCTGCCCGTCGGCATAGTCCATATTGATGTCCATCGCATTAATGTGGTGAGAGCTTGTTGCCGAAATCTCAATCGTCTCTCCGCCGAACGCATCACAGATCTTGCCGTACTCCTTTTCGGGGTCGATAATGATAATATCTGCGTTTTTGTCGGCAAGGAACAGATTGATAACCTCCTGCTTTGCAAGCAAAGACTTACCCGAACCCGAAACACCCGTAATGAACGAGTTTCCGTTGAGCAACTCGTTTCTGTTGATCATAATCATATTCTTGCTGATGGCGTTATTTGCAAAGTATATGCCATCGTTATGGCATACCTCCTGAACTCTGAACGGCATAAATACCGCGAGCGATTCGGTAGTCAGGGTTCTTCGCATCGTCAGCTTGGGAGCACCGTAAGGAAGAACAGTATTCAATCCCTCAAGCTGTTGCCAACGCAGGATATTGAGAGAGCAAAGGTTCTTTCTCGCACATTGACGGATAGACTCGGTATCGGCATCCAGCTTCTCCTTTGTATCTGCCGTATGCACGATTGTAATGAGTGCGGGAATCATTCGCTGATCTCTTGCAACGAGGTCATTGAGAAATTCCCTGCTCTCGTTTCTCTGGCGCTCCATATCATAAGGAATTGTTGCCGAGAAGTTGTTGTTTTGGTTCTGCTTTCTCTGCCAATTAGAGATATTCGTCTCAACGGCAAGGAGCTTGTTTTCGCTCTGCCGGATAGCCTGGTCGGTGGTGATGGGACTTGCATCAATGGAAAGCATAAGACCTCTGTCGATATCGGTAAGCTCTGCCATAAAGCTGTCCTTAATAAAGTTTGCGTAATCACGCAGGTACATCACTCTGCCGTATCTTCCGTCCACCTTGAAGTAGTCGGAACGAAACTCAAAGCTGTCGGGAGCGATGGCATCCTTGAAGCTATACCCTCGCCGGTCGTAAAGACTTGCATCGAAGTGAAAATCTTCTTCACTTCCGTAATGGAAGAAATCGAAGAAGATACGGAGCTTTTCTTCTCGCTCCACTTCCTCAATGCGAGATCCGAGAGAAGCAAACAATGAGGAAAATTCTGCTCCAACTCTGCTGAAATAGCTTCGCGCTTCCTCCGGACTGCCCTTTTCGATAGTGACAGTCAGGTATTTGTCTTGCATGATACCGTTAGACTGACCGACATTCTCGGTAAGAATGTGGTTATACTCGGCTCTGTATCTGTCAAGCATATCCCCCTGAAGCTCAAGCAGGCTGTGCTGCTCAAACTTCTGTCGGTTCATACGGCGGTTGTTGATTGTGATCTTAGTATCTGCCTGCGTGTCAAAAGAGTTGAGTATCTGCGAATAGGCAAGAAACATTCCCTCTTTATCCTCTCTTGATGCCGTTGCATAATTGATGTCGGTAAACCGATAGGTTTTGGAATAGAGGTTTCTACCCACAAGGCAGATACCGTCCTCATAAATATCCTGCAAAGGGATAGCCTGCTCTACCGTTGCAGGCACTGCATCCTCGGGGATGCATTTCTTTTTGTTTGTAAAAATACTCACGCTTTTTCTCCCTTCTTTATGAGTTTGTTTTCGCCCTGAAAGACAAGCTTTCGGGGCATGAGTATTTCGCTTCTTATCCATGCCTTTGCGATCTTCTCAGCGGTCATTCCGTTATACTTGATGAAGCCGAGAGCCGCAAAGGGTGCGGCTCCGAGCATACATACCCAAGATAAGGTTTCTGTACCCATAAAAGAACGGCAACCGAAATAAATTCCGACTGCCAAAGCACATGCAAGAACAGCGAAAATGAACTGTCTTACGGATAGCCCGAAAAACATTGTTTCGTTGTATTCTTTGATTTCTTGATTGATCTTGATTTCCATAGAATCTCCTTATACACCCATCATTTTGTTTACAACTTGGTCGGACAGCTTGATGGTGCCGACGAGCACAAGCATATTAAAGAGTATCTCGCCGATATACGACCACACCTGAGAGATTGCCGATGCACTTGCATTGACCGATGGCATTGTCGTCGCAAATTTGGAGTAAATGATACACGCAAGTACGATGATAGCACCCTCAAGGCATACTGCTATGAAGGACTTTATGAAGTTCTTTCCGACCTGACTTGTTTCCTCTCCTGCAAAGCTCGACAGAGGCACCGGGGCAATAGCCACATACATATAGAGCTTAAAGAATCGACCGTAGACGGTCAGAATCATTATGAACGAGAGTACCCATACAAGTAAACTGCCGATGAGAGTTACAGCCCACAAGGGTATGCTTTCCCAAAAGCCGCAATCCTCTATTGTTTGTACCATACTCGGCGGAATTACCATGCCGCCATTGCCCGTTACACCCGATGATACCATGATTTTTGATATGATACCTTGCACGATCTTAAATATCGCAAGCATCAGATCAAGTCCCCATGTTACCGCCGCTTTTGCAAGAACAAAGCGAATGAAAAACTTGAGAGCTTGTTCGGGTCGCTTTATCTCTTGCATGGAATTATAGTGCTTCATTATGCCCATCAGGAAAAACAGTACCAATAAAGCATATCCGATAGCTTTGAGCGCTCCATTGATACCAACCATTACATTCCAGATGGCACCGTCCTTAAATTCTTCAGGCGACTGCGAGAGCAGCCGCCATATCTCAGCGAATTTGTCGTTCCAAGTGTCAATCGCATTTTGGATGTTTTCTACTACCCAATTATTTGACACTTAATCACCTTCTCTCTGTGAGAATGAATTAACCCGTGATAAGTGTCAGAATCTCTTTTGCAAAGGTAATGACAACACCGCCCGCAAGCGTCAAAAAGCCGTTGGCTCTCTGAGACGGGTCGTGAGACTTGAGAGAAAGACCAATCTGCACCACTGCAAAGCCAAGCATGATCATACCGACTGCGCGGACAAGTCCGAACATGAAGTCGGAAAGATTATTTACAACGGTAATGGGATCATCCTCTGCCGCAAAGCAGGTTACGGTGCAGAGCGTCATCATGGTAATCATCATAACGACGGCAATCCAAATCGACAGCACTCTCTTTGCCTTCTTCGGCATGGGCTTTTTGATATTCTTTGTGTTCTTCATTCTTTTTTCTCCTTCTCTGTATCTTTTTTGATTTTTTCAAGGTGCATGGCGAACTCAAATTCGTCAAGCACGATTACCGCCCCGCTTTGTCTGCCTGCGTACATGGTTTCGACCTCTTTTGTAATGTCGTATACCTCTTTGGATACTCCGTGCGCCCACGGGTTGCCCTCAAGTTCTCCGAATCCGTGAACATAGGCGGGAGCACCGCCGTCCTTTGAAAGTCCCACATTGGGGTGTTTCAGGATATCATACTTATAATCAAGGACAGGGCGTTCCCCTCGGATAAAGGCGATACAGTACTTGTTATCGAGCATACGCACTTCATCAGGTGTCATCAGCTCTCTGCCGGACAGCTGAAAGTTGGTAGAGAAGTTTCCTCTGAGTCCGTCGCTTCTGCCGTAGGTGTTGGTATCAATGGTGGCTTTGCCAAGCTGTTCGGAAATATATTTGTGAGTAGACTGCTCGTTACCCCCGAGATATACAAGCTCGTCGCAGTTGCCGACTATACTCTCCCATTGCTTTTCAAAGAGAGCCTTGAGCTGAGCCAAGTTCTGCAAAATGATACTTACTGACACACCTCTTGAGCGCATAACCGAAAGTATCTTATCAAAGTCATCCGGTAGCGAAACATTGGCGAACTCGTCCATCAGAAAATGCACATGGACCGGTAATGAGCCGCCGTAATCATGGTCGGCTACATAGAATAACTGTTGGAACAACTGCGTATAGAGAATGGATACAAGGAAGTTAAACGAGGTGTCGTTATCCGGGATAAGGGCAAATAAAGCCGTTTTTTCTTTGCCGAGCATATCAAGCTCCAATTCATCGGTTACGGTCATCGCCGCAAGACTTTCAAGGTTGAACTTTTCAAGTCTTGCCGCCAGCGTGATTTGAATGGACTTCAAGGTTTTCGCCGCACCGCTTCGATACTCATTGTAATACTTGACTGCAATATGGTAGGGGTCTTTCCTTTCCAGCTCCCCAAAAAGCAAGTCAAGAACACTGTCCCTCTTATCCCGTTCCTCATCAACATCACCCTCACGCAGAAGCTCCGTTACCATGGTAAAGTTCTGCTCATAGGGCGGTGCTTCATAGTGAAGATAATAAATGAGTGCCGACAAAAGCATACTTGCCGCATTGTCCCAGAAAGGGTCCTGCGTCTGTGAGCCTTTGGGCGTTGTAGACTTAAAGAGGTTTGTTACAAGTCTTTGCACATCGTTATCCGACCGGATATAGGCAAAAGGATTGTAACAGTCGGACTTTTCCATATTGATGAGGTCAAGGACTTTCAACTGATACCCTTTCTTTTTGAGCAGTCCGCCTGTGTCCCTCAAAATCTCGCCCTTTGGGTCAAGCACAACAAAAGAGGTATTGGCTTGCATGATATTCGGCTTTGCGTAAAATCTTGTCTTGCCTGCACCCGAGCCGCCGATGATCAGCGTATTCAGATTTCTTCTGTGAGAATGAGCATCATACCCGACTGCTACATTCTGTGTAAGGAGCTTATTGCTTTCCGGTGGCTGTTGACGGTACCGCTTATCTATTTCTTTCTTGTCTCCCCATCTGGCGGAGCCGTGTTCTTCCCTGCGTCGGTAGTTCGGTTTGGTATAATGGTATATCAAAAGGGCAAACACATAAATACCAGACAGTATGAGCACACAAGGCAAGGTACTGCCACTCCAAACGAGCCTGAACGGATGTGCCATTGCTTCTCCGAGCTTTGGAAGCATTTCCACAAGACCGCCGCCGAAGCAGGGTGCAATAAGGACTGATAACCATATAACGGCTATCAGTCCTACTGCTGAAAATATCAGGGTGAGTTTTTTCGTGTTTTCGCTCTCCATCATCTGCTGTCTCTTGTGGCAGACTTACGTCCCCTGACAATGACGGGAGCATCGATGACCTTGAGAAGCAAGTCGCTGACGTCCTCCGGCTCTCTATTCTCTTCGATCAGGTCGTTTCGTCGGTCAGCAAGCGCTTCGATCATCACGCGGTATTCATAGTCGTCAAGCTCCACGACCTTTCTTTCATTCTTGCCCATTAGCGTTCCTCCTTACCGACTGTACCTTTTTCGGCGCTATCATGAGACTTTGTGTCAGTGGACTTGTTCTGTTCTTTTGGGCGAAAGAGCACCTCCGCAACTCTGCCATCAATGGCTTTGGCGGTTGTAAGAAGATCTGCTACCTCGCCTTTGAACTCATCGGCATCCATGCTTTCATAAGCAGAAGGGATGCTCTGAATTTGGATGTTATCGGTTGAGATACCGTATTTCTCGGTAAGAAGATAAGCGATACACCTTGCCTTAAATTCATAATCTGCCACACGGGAGGTTTCGTCCCCACCGCAGAAGGTGGCAAGAGCCGCCGCATTGAGTACAGTGGGAACAAGCTCATCAAGGGGCATACCGTACTTACAACGGATCTCGTTCTTGTCCTTGATATACGCCGCACCTTCGGGATTGCTCTGCGGAAAGTCCGCATCGACTACGACCTTTGCGGGACAAGCATGAACAAGACCTCTTACGAGTGTCTTTTCGTCATACTTGGGCGCAGGTGCCGCCTGCCCGTCAACGGTATCGAGAACATCGAACTTTCCTTCCGGGTCATAACCAACACGGGTTTTCCCCTCGCTGTCGGTGTATTCCTTTTTCTTTAAGACATACACCTGAGTAGCTCCCTTCTTGACGATTTTCTCTTTCTGCTTCCATTCATCATAAGTGCGAAGCTCGGTAGCCTTCGGGTTCTGTGCATAGATCAGCATAATATTCCCCACCGAGTTGCGAAGAAACCGGCTTGCCGTATCCAGCATAGCTACAAATGCTTTGCGGTCGCAAGCAATATCCGAATATGCCTTTGCAGACATTTCATTCAGTTTGGCTCTGCGTTCACGCATCACTTCACCGTAGCTTTTCTTTCCTTCCTTTGGCTCGATGGCTTCTTTGATAGTCTTTTCAAATTCGCTCATATTACTTTCCTTTCTTATCTGTTATCTGCTTTCATTGGATTTCGGAGTTGGCGCTTTGATGGATTCCTTTACGGGAGCATTTTTGCTTGCCGCTTCTCTCTCCTTTTTAATACGGGCAATCTTATCACGAACCGACTCTCTTTCACCATACTCAGACGGGGAAACCGATTCGCTTTCTTTGTTTGATTCGTTCGATGTTGGCTCGGACAGACTGTCGCTCTCCGTCGGTGCTTCCTCCTTTATCCCCGATGCGGAAGGAACAGGTTCGCGGTTTAGGTCGTCCGTCCGAGCCGACGTGGGGTTTGCATAAGAACGCGCCTCCTTTTGGATCGGCTTTTCGGAAAGAAGCTTTTCAGCCACACCCTCCTCATATTCCTCCTCAGTCTGTTCAGGTACGGGAGGGTCCTGACCTTCATTCTTGGTAGTCTTTTCTCCTTCCTTTTCCTCATCGGCTCTGCTTGCTTTACTGCTTTCGCCATTCTGCTCCCTCTTGGCTTTCTCCTTGAGAAGCTCTGCCTTGAGTGTTGCCGTGTCGATTTTTGTGAGACTGAAACGGTCAGCGATACGATTGATCTTGGACTCGTCATCGGCACGGACAAGAACATCGAATACGTCCCCCGTCTTGTCCTTCTCCTTGAGAATGGTATAGAGGATACCGTACTGTTTGGCAACCTCCTTGAATTTGTCCATATCCTTTGCGGAGAAGGTATAGACTTTGAGTGGTTTGCCGGAACGAAGCATATTGTTCAGTCGTTCGGCACCTCTCGTTTTGTTTTGCTCCTTGGACATCGCATAGAGCATAACACCGAGGTTTTTGGCTCCCGTGCCTGCCAAGCGAATTGCCCACTCCGCTCCTTCCAGTGTGATTTTCACTACCTGATCGGCAGCGTCAGCGTTTGGATTCATACTTTTCGTTCTCCTTGTGTTGTAATTCTTTTTGTCTTTCGGGTTCTTCTATAAGACGAACCACTTCTTCAATACCCGCACTTCTGAAGGTAATATCCTGACACAAGTCCTGTTCCCTTTGCAGCTTACGGATATCAGCACTAATCACTTTGATTTGTGCCTTGAGGTATTCCTGCTCCGTTCCCTCTGCGGTTCGCCGCAAGGTATTACGAAGGCTTCTTCGCTCTTTCCTTTTTTGCTCAACTTCCATACTGACTGATTGGTAATGCTCTCTGAGCTGTTCCATATCCTCAATACCGTACTTGCCCATCATCGCCGCTTCTTCGGACAGCTTCTGCACTCGCATTTTATCTTCCTTGAGATAATCGCAAGCTACCGTGCTCTGCGGTCTTTCTTTGGGATAGATACCGAGCAGAAAGCAGTAATGAACATAAAGCCCGTGAAGCGAGGTCGGAGCCTTTCCGCGCGGCTTGTAAATCTTATAGTTATACGCTTGAGGATTGTACCATTGAGCCTTGATACGATACTCAATGTCTTGTTCGGTATAGCCTTCACCGAGGGACCGCAACCTGCGCGGTTTTTGTTTTCCGTTGTTCGGAATGATTCGCATATCCTTGCCCCTTCGTTCTAATCTGTATCCGAGCTGTTCCATCAAATAGGCAAACTCATCAAAATCTTTGGGAGATGCGGCTATGACAATGTCGATATCATTCTTTATTGCGGAGTAGACGGTGTACTGTCCCTCCTGCTCCCGGTGGAGCAAGGCAATATAGCGATTGGTTCTCTTGTTCCTCGGGTTCTCTACCACGCTCATACCAAACTCACGGCAAAGCTTATCTGATTCCTTACGCATCACGCGGTAGGATTTCTGATTGCAATGGTATCTGCTTCCGTCGATAAAGGAAATGCTGTTGAGAACAAAATGGTTGTGAATCGCTCCTGTATTCACATGGGTTGATACAAGCACCTCAAACTTATCTCCCCACACTCGTTTTGCAAGCTCAAGTCCGATCTTATGAGCGACTTCGGGTGTAACCTCTCCCGGCTTAAAGGATTGATAGCCGTGCATACACTGAAGTCCCTCAGTCTTGCCAAATGTTTTCTTGGTCTGCATGAATTGCCTTGCCGCAACACTCGGCTCGTCTGAGCAGTTGACACCCGTAACATAAAGCTGTTTCTCGGTTTTCATTTGGTCGGCGGTGTATTCCATAACCGCACCAACCGAGCCTTCAAACTTGTGATAGGTTGCCGCACTTGCATACGCTCCGTTCCATGTCTTTGCTTTGTTCGCGGTGTACTTTGTGACGGTGGAAACACTTCCGTGACACCCCCACATACTTGTTACTGCAATAGCTCACTCACCTTCTTCTTATACCTTCTCGAAGAAAAGGCAGATGTGAACTTATCGTCCATATCAAGCACCGTGTTGTAAAGATCGGAAACCATGACTTCATCAATAAACTTAATTTGAATGGCTTTCAGCAAAAGCTGATGGACATTACTTCCGATGATACGAAGCTCCCTGACGATTTCCCCGTACTCTGCCGGAGGACTCATATAAATATCCGCACCGAGAATCGCTTCCCTGATATATCTCTGTCTTGAATACGGGAGCTTCTCTACGATGCGGTTGAGCTTTTTCAGTTCATCATCACTTAGCCATAGCGTTATCTGATTGTTTCTTTTTCTCATCTTTCCTCCTTTTAGAATAAGGACGGGGTTTTAGGGTGCCGCCCTAACTTGCTCGATTTTGTATATACAAAATCTATGCTCGTTATGAAGAACAGACACCCAAAACCCCGTTTGTTTTCAGGTGCCTTATCGTGAAAAATCCTTGCGGTTTTTCACGGATTTTTCACTCTCCGGAGGAATTTCTTCGGCGTAGAAATCCGTATCCTTATGGTCGTCTACCGTGAGAACAACACCCCCGTTCCAATAGCTTTCCTCGACAATATCCAATGCGTGGTTCCAGTCCGGGGCTTCCACTTCGACCTCTCTTTCAAGCGTCTCGGTAATCGTTACCTTGTACTTTTTCATGCTAATTTCACCTCACTTATCTACCGTCGCCACGGTGATTTTTCTCTTTCTCTGCTTTATACGGAATAGCGGTAATCTCGCCGTTTATGCGTACAAAGTATTCGGGATTTTCAAACTTTTTGCGGTACTTTTGCAACTGACCGAAGGATAAACTTTCGTAGTGTTCGCTCTCAAGAGGAGCATTTACGATAAGGAAGTTGCCTGATATGATGTCGATAATTTCTTTCTCGTCCTGATAGACATAGCACTTTTCAATCTTCCAACCATTCGCACCACCGTGCTCATCTTTCATATAGCCGTCAAGACGAACACAGAGATCTTCGCCGTCCACCGAGCTTCCGTAGATGGAATAACCGCCCATGCTGTCTTGAAATGCCTTATTGTTGCTTGACACCATATAGGTACGGGCTTCAATAGGATAAGTCTCATCAAAACTGTCCTCGGTAAACACGATATATCCTACAAGAGAACCGCTGTTTTCTCGCTCTGCTGCGCTGAGTCTTTTCTTGAGTTCATGGTAAGGAAGCTCCAGCTCATATTCCTCACGGACTGCGCGATTTAGAGGGAGCCCCTGAATCTTTCCTTCTTCATTGCAGATGATAACTGCATCGTCTGCAAAGCACGGAAACTGTTCAATATCACCTTCAACTGCCGATTGAAGTGACCGCAGATCCCTTCCGATTTGCACCTTTTCAGGTTCACAACCGGGCTTGATAAGAAGTGCGGTAATGAAGTTTTCTCTGCTCTTATCGACCGTTTTTGTCGGATCAAACGCAACCTTTTTGAAGCCAAAGCTATCGCAGAAATAGAATCCGACTTCTTCTTCCCCTCCGTCCCATACCTGAACAATATCCGAAACGGATAGCGACCTTCCGACATATCCGAGCGGATGGTCTGTGTTGAACATTGTATAGACACCCTCCAGCGTATTGCAGTCAACGTCTCCATCGAAAACCTTGTCGTAGATCTCGCTTTGAATGTCTTTTGTTCCTTGAAATCCTTCGATTGCATCTAAATTTTGATACATGACGCCATGCTTGTCTTTCTCACCGTCAATTTGAAAAATATTGATCTTCACGCTCTTTCTTCTCTCCTTTTCCCCACTCGTATTTCTTCTGTTTTCATAACGCACAGATAAGCGTTAAAGTCTTTTTCGCGCGGAGGCGGTACATATTTCACCTCACAGCGACCGGATAATGCCGCTGTAATTCCCTTCGCCGCAAGCCTGCCCGGTGGATCATTGTCAAAGTGCAGAATGACCTTTTTGACACTTGGATTTTGTTCAAGGAAGCGCAACAGCGATGCCGGGACCTTGCTGTTCTCCAAGTCTTTTTTCGGCATATACACACCGGAAACCGACATCATGTTTTCGTCATGAAAGTCCCTTTTACCGTCCTCCATTAATGTGGCAAAAGACATCAGGTCGATGGCACATTCAAAGACTCGCACGCAGTCTCTCGGTGTGCGACTGACCGTTTGAAACGAATAATCCTTGATACTGCCGTACACTTCTTTCTTGAAGTCCCGACCGTCCGTGGCTCTTACGGAACATTGCTTGTGTGCTCCCTGATCATCGTTGCCGAAGAATAAGCAATATCCCGTTTTGTTTTCCTCTGCAAGCATCCTTTCCCCGATAAAATAGTCAATGACATCATCGGAAATACAGCGCTTCTTCAGATATGCACGGACTGTTTTGCACTCATAGTTGTGGAGAGGAACACAGAAAATCTTCGGCTCTTCGTTCTTTGAAACAGAAGAAGGCGGAATAAATCCCGCCCTCTTGTTCAGAATCTTTACCGCATCTACGAAGTCGACTTTCTCCACCTTTACAAGATAATCCAAAGCAGAAACACCGCCGAACCCCTGCGACCACCAGAACCATTTCCCGTGAGAAAGCTTGAGACTGTCGTGCGTTTTCGTGCAGTACACACCGTTTCCGAGCTTTACAAGTTCACCCGGACAATAGGTTTGCAGATACGAAAAGGCATCAATTTCTCTTGCCTTTTGGATTTCTTCAGGTGTAACATATCTCACAACAATACCTTTACCTCCTTGTGACATAGATTTAGCCGCCCCTTTCCTGTGCACCGAAAAGAGGCGGCTATGTATCGGCAGGGCAAATAATTATGCCCTGCTTTTGTTTTACCGTTCATCACGGTCGGAATCGCTTCTTTCCTCGATTTCCTCATCAACTTCGCACTCGGAAGGCAGATTTGCCTTGCCGGATTCTCCACTCGGTTCGGGTGCTTCGTCTGCCAACTCATTTTCTTTCTTGTCCATATTGAGTTCGGAATTGAGGATATCAAGCCTTGCCTGCTTCTCATTCAGCTCTGCTTCACGGGGGAAAGGTTTGAGCAATTCCGCTTTGGCATTCTCCACTTGTTCGTGCAGATTTTGAAGTTCCTCACGGCAATTCCGGAGTCGCAATTCCATTCCCTCAATCTTGTTATCCAGACGGGTAAATATACCGTTTGCATCGTCGCCGAGCAGTACGGTATGACGGAGTTTTCCGACAAGAACAATGAAATATTGCTTCTGCATCGTATCAAAACCAATCTCGGTTTTGAACCCTCGATACTCACCGAAAGGACGAGGTTCGGGATTGGAAATACGCTTGCAAATCTCAAGTATTTGTCTACCTGCTTCTGCCTTTTCGGTGAAGTCTGTGCCCATAATTTTAACCCCTGAGAAGCCTTTCTCATCCCGGTGGGTATTTGCTTTCGCCGTTTCTATATCGGCTTCCAAGCCGTAAATACGAGCCTCTACGTCCTTTATATCACGAGGAAAATGCTTGAGCAGTCTGTCTTCCAGCTTAAATTTCTGCGAGTTGTGATCTGCCCGCTGAAGTCTGAGCTTTGCCACATCCGCGTCAAGCTGCATCTTCTCTATGATCTTTGGATTTCCACTTGCAAGTGCCTTTATCTCTGCATAAGACAACGCCGTTTCATCGACATCTTCCGCACTTCGCACAGGAGATTTTGAGGTCATGATTTGAGAGATAAACTTCTGCTTCGACTCAAGAAGCTGATACATATACGCATCAAATGTGCCCTCGGTAATATATCGGGAGATATCCACTTCTTCGTTCGTATTACCTTGTCTTACGATACGCCCGGCTCTCTGCTCAAGGTCGCTCGGTCGCCACGGACAGTCAAGGTCGTGCAATCGTTTGAGTAGCTTTTGTACATTCGTGCCGGCTCCCATTTTGAATGTCGAACCCATGAGTATTCGCACTTGTCCCGCCCTGACCTTTGCGAAAAGCTCTTTCTTTTTGGCATCGGTATCGGCTGTGTGAATAAAGGCAATTTCCTCATGTGGGATACCCATAGCCACGAGCTTATCCCTCATGTCATCATAGACATTGAACTTCCCGTCACCCTTTGGCGTGGAGAGATCACAGAACACCATCTGTGTCAAACGCTTATCCTTGTTCTGTTCCCAAGTATCGAAAACGTTCCTTACACAAGCGTTTACCTTGCTTCCTTCTTCGTCGGGAAGCATGGGGTTTATCAGTCGCTGATCAAGTGCCGCTTTTCGTCCGTCGCTCGTTACCATAAGCATGTTATCCACATTGGATGAAACCATCTTATTTTGGATTTTCTCTGCTCTTTCGGCAAAAGACTCTACCATTTTCTTTTGCGTCTCGGTTGCGGCAACTTTTACGATTTGGTAGTTGGCTTTCGGCACCGGAAGGTTCAGCATATCCGCAGTCTGCACGTCGGCAACCTGCTTGAACATCGCCATCAGTTCCGGGATGTTATAGAACTTCGCAAATCTCGTTTTGGCTCGGTAGCCCGATCCATCAGGGGCAAGTTCGATAGCCGTAACTGTCTCTCCGAAGGTCGATGCCCAGGAGTCGAAGGCGGACAGTCCACGGTATTTCAGCTCGTCATACTGCAAATATCTCTGCATGGTATAAAGCTCGACCATGGAGTTTGAAATAGGCGTACCCGTTGCAAAGATGACACCCTTACCACCTGTTACCTCGTCAAGATAGCGGCACTTCATATACAGATCTGAGGATTTTTGTGCTTCGGTCTGTGCGATTCCTGCCACATTTCTCATCTTGGTGTAGGAAAATAAATTCTTGTAAAAGTGAGCTTCATCGACAAACAAGCGGTCGATACCAAGCTCCTCAAAGTTCACAACATCGTCCTTTCGGCTTTGGTCATTGAGCTTCTTGAGTTTTGTTTCAAGTGACTTCTTGCTTTTCTCAAGCTGTTTTACCGTCACTCTCTCGCCTCGCTGATATTTCAGCTCGGCAATACTGTTTGTCAGTTCTTCGATCTCCGCTTCAAGAGTTCTCTGCTGTCGTTCAATGGAAACTGGTATCTTTTCAAACTGGCTGTGCCCGATAATGACTGCATCATAATCGCCTGTTGCAATTCGTGCACAGAACTTTTTGCGGTTCTTTGTCTCAAAATCCTTCTTTGTGGCAACCAAAATATTTGCCGAAGGATAGAGTTGGAGATACTCGCTTGCCCATTGCTCGATAAGGTGATTGGGAACAACAAACATCGACTTATGACACAGCCCGAGACGCTTCATTTCCTGCGCCGCCGCGACCATTGTAAAGGTCTTTCCTGCCCCAACGACGTGTGCAAGGAGCGTATTTCCACCGTACATAATTCTCGCTACCGCATCGGTTTGATGCTTGCGGAGCTGGATTTCGGGGTTCATTCCGTAATACTTGATGTGACTTCCGTCATACTCACGCGGTCGGATGGAATTGAATTTCTCGTTATAGAGCTTGCAAAGCTCCTCACGACGTTCCGGGTCTTGCCATACCCAATCCTCAAAGGCTCTCTTGATTTCCTCTTGTTTGCCTTGTGCGATTGTTGTCTCATGCTTATTCAAAACGGGTTTCGGCTTTCCGTTTCCATCATCAACATAATCAAAGACACGCACGTCCTTGAGGTTCAAGGTATCCTCTATAATCTCGTAGGCATTGACTCGGCTTGTGCCGTAAACCGTATTCGCTTTTACATTGGTCTTGTCGTGGGATTTGTTCGTGATTACCCATTGAGCAGTCTGCGGAATATATTTGATGCTCATGTTCCATCTTGCCCACGAAGGTGTGCCGAGAAGTCCGAAAACAAAATCCTGAACGATATCGTCAGGCACCCAAGTGGAGCCGAGCTTGATGCCGATTTCAGGGGCAGTCAGGTCTTGCGGTTGGATGGCTTCAAGAGCTTCCACATTGACGGCATACTCAGGGAAACCCGACGCAACCATTCTTTTTGCTCTTGCAAGCTTCTCGCGGACATTTCCGGAGAGGTAGTCATCGGCAGTAAGATATTTCGGCTGATTCATCATGGCACTTTCCAAAGGATTTAAGAAGATAACACCTTTGAGTTCGTCGTATATCTCGTCCTCGGTTTTACCCGTCAGTTCGGACATATACTCCATATCTACTGCTGCTCTTTCGGAAAGTGAAACCGCAAGAGCTTCACTCGCCGTATCTACTCTGTCGATCTTGACATAAGGCTTAATGGTTCGCTTTGTAAACATATCCGCCTTGCGTTCAAGTTCTTTATCTTCGTTCAGAATTTCAAGAGAGGACAAAAGAAAATAGGAGCTGTCGTCGCTAAATACCGACTCATTTCCACGGCTGTTGATAAGACCGTACTTTCCAATAAACTCGTCATATTGGGTGTTGAGTTTGCTCTGCAGCTCGGTGATAACAGAATCGGGAAAATCCTCAAGCTGTGCATCAATTAAGTCCCTTACCGTATCTCTTATGGCAATCATGCCCTTAATGCGGTTTTCGCCCGTTACCGTTGTTTCCACTCGGTTCATTATGCTGTTTTGACGGTAATATACCTTGCCGTCTACAAGCGTATATGAGAAGTTTTTCACATTAGGATCTGCGGGAATAAAATCCGTATCTTCCTCAAGGTCAGCACTTTCCACTTCGGTTATTTCCGCATGAATGTTGCTTATGGCATCGGAAAGAAGCTCGCCGAGGTCTTGTCCCTCATAAGCACGGCAGGTGGGTTCGGGTCCAAACGGTCCCGAACGCATCACTATTTCGCCGAGCACCATATCGGGATTATCCACGAAATATTGGTTCATGACGATGCCGTTTTCATCTTTTCCGAGGTGTACCCAATCGGGTTCGGTTTCAATCACTCTGTCTCTCTTTTGGAGGAAGATGATATCCGAAACGACGTCTGTCCCGGCACTCCTGAAGGCATTGTCCGGCAAACGGATTGCGCCGAGAAGCTCAGCTCTCTGTGCGATATACTTTCTTACCGCAGGGTTCTCTTTATCCAGAGTACCCTTTGAGGTGATGAAAGCAACAACACCGCCCGGTCGAACTTTGTCGAGCGCTTTGGCAAAGAAATAGTCGTGAATAAGAAAATTGTACTTATCGTACTTCTTATCCACGACCTTGAACTGCCCGAAAGGAACATTGCCTATTGCGACATCAAAGAAGCTATCGGGAAACAGGGTTTCTTCAAAACCGCCGACTGTTATATTCTGCTTTTGATAGAGCTGCTGTGCCATTCTTCCCGAAAGGCTGTCAAGCTCAACGCCGTACACCTTACTGTCGCTCATACTCTCCGGCAAGAAGCCGATGAAGTTACCGACACCGCATGAAGGCTCAAGGATGTTCCCTCTGGAGAATCCCATGTTCTCAAGTGCTTTATACATTGCTTCGATCACCACGGGAGGGGTGTAAAACGCTGTCAAAGTGGACTCTCTTGCCGCCGTGTATTCTTCGGGAGAAAGTATCGATTTCAATTCCTCATAGTCCGAATGGTTCTCATCAAAACGGTCGGATAACCCTCCCCAACCGCTGTAATCCGCAAGCAATTTCTGCTCGGATTCGGTGGCAAGTCTGTTTTCATACTCAAGCCGATGGAGCAAGCGGATAGCGCGAATATTTCTTTCATACTTGTCGCTCGGCACTCGAACAGGCAAATCTTCCGCCCTGAGCTTGTGGTCGATACGGTCATCAAAGTCCACCTCGGGGTGGAATACTTGACCTGCCGTTTTAGGCTTTGGCTTCGGAGGTTCCTGCATAACAGGAATTGCAGAATCCAACGCATCCAACATTGCTTCGGCATCCCGGAAGGTTTCAACTCTGCCGTCAATAACGGTCGAAACGGGTAGCTCGTCCAGCTCCTCGTCTGTCATCACTTCCTTAAGTTCTTCTTCATGAATATACTCCAAAATCGGATGCAACACATCATCGGGAACAAATAGAAAATCCGGAGTATTATCATCTTCATCAAGATCCAATACCTCATCTCTGAGGAACTTATAGAACTCGGCTCTTGTCCAAGTGTTCTCTCCGTCTGTTGCAGTAAACACATCGTTCTCATAATAGAAAGCAATGTCATCAATTCTGCACGCTCTCATCAGCCTGCCAAGAGCCTTCAGCTCTTGTTCTTGCTGAACTCGCTTGGGTACATTGAGAATGACGGGGTCTCCGTCGCCGTCACACTGTGCGACATTGTAGCCGTTATCGTTCAGTTTTTCAAAGAAGTCTTCCTCTTTGTGGAACGGGAAGCCGCACATGGGATGTCTTGTTCCGTCGGGGAAAGAACGAGAGGTCATCGTGAGCTCCAACACCCCTGCAACCTTTTCGGCATCCTCATCAAAGAACTCATAGAAGTCCCCTACTCGGACAGCAGCTATTGCATCGGGGTGTGCGCCTTTCAAGCGTTCATATTGCTCAAAAGGCGATAACTTTTCAATGCCGGGAACATAGTTCTTTTCTGCAATCATCTGCGCGGCAGCACGGTCTACATCGTCTTGATTCATCGGACGATACATCTCATGCAGTCGCTCATAAGTGTTTGCAATGACTCTCGGATACAGTTCATGGCGGAACTCGATATTATCCAAAAACAACTTGAGAAGCTCCATATCCTTCAAGTTGAGAACGGCACGGCGGATTGCGGCGTTTCCTTCCATGACGGCGTTCTCATAATCGGAATGACCGCAGGCATTACAATACGCGGTGTCTTTCGAAATTGCTTCACTCACGACAGGAACAAACTTATCAAGCTGTGCTTCCATATCAGAAGTAAGCGATTCTTCCTCCGATTCAGGCTCTCCGAATACCCTTGTGCCGTCGGCACCGAGCTCTCTTTCGTGAGCGTCGATTGCCTTTTCAGCTTCTCGGTCTGCGATTACCCCTTCCGCATATTTGATACGTTCGTCCGGATCGTCAAGATAAACGAGGCTGTCAAAATCAAGATTTTTCAGCTCCGTATCGATCAATGTCCGCAAGGAATCATAATGCAGTCTTTCTACTTCTATGCCGTCGATATCCGAAATCAGATCCAAATTGACAAGATCGACGCACACACTTATCGTGTGCTTTTCGTCTTCCCCAATCGTTGTTCGGGCAAGCGGGATTTTGTACAGATTATCAAAAGCGCCTGCACTGCCGTGAAACTCTTTTTCATAGTATACGTTGATACAGTCTATTGCTTCGTCGAGCAACTTCTCGTTGGCTTGGTTTTTCTCATAGAACTCAATCAGAGCCTGCATCGTTGATTCCGTGCAATCCGTCAATGTCGGAGTTTTGGTCTTGAAATCCTTATCCACGATTGCGAAGTTAGGCGTCCCTGCATCGGTCAGTTCTACTTCTGCATACCCGGAAAGAGCATCAAAGAAGTCATCCGCATCATCACGGTTTTCCATTGCCAAGGCAATATCATCAAATTTCAAATAGTTCGATACATACTGTCCTCCGGCATTGGCATCGGGATTAAAATAAATCCAGACGACCATATCTTTTTCAGGATAGACATAGAATGCATCTTTGTAAGCCGTTTTCGGTTCGAGATCCACGCTCTTTTTCAAATGGTCATTAAGCGGATTTTCACGCAGTCTCTCAAGAAATACTTCATAGGGCATTTCAAGGGGAAACATTGTGCCGTCATAAAGCTCTACGCCCTTATCTGTTGCCGATTGCAACATCACTTCCCCGGTGCCGATATAAATCCAATAGCCGAGCTGAATATCATAACCGCTTTGACTGAGGTCGATGTCAACTATCTCGGCGGCAGGTTCCTCTTCTGTTGTTTCTTCTCGTACGGTAACTTCCACGGCTTCTTCTGCCTTCGGCTTTGCTTTCTTGCGGAAATGAGAGTTTGGGAACAGATTGTAGGTTCCGTCTGCATACTGCTTGACCGTTTCAAAGCAGCTTTTATGATGATCGTAGTTGCGTGTATTTGGCAAATCACTCTCAAATATCTCGCGCATCATAGCATAGATCTCTGCAAATCTTTCGCTGTCTTCTATTTGCGGGATGATTTCTTTTGTCTTGTCCTCATATACTGCTTTTGCATCGTGAGTAAACGGTCTTGGGACATCGGCTGTTCTGTCACGGTAAAAGCTTTCAATAGCATGTGCGACCTGCTTCTTCTCATAGGCATCAAGTCCGGCTATCTCTTTTTCGTTCAAATACTTATCCTCTCGGATAAGTGAATCAATGCGTTTTGCGACTTCCGTCCACTTGAGAAGAAGTTTGTTCTTCTCAAGCATACTTCCGTAAGCAATAATCAACCCTTTTCCGTCATGGGATTCATCATTACGGTCTGATGAGCTACCACCCGTACCATACTCTTCCTTGAGAAAATCAATTCGTGCCTGAGCATCTTTGTTATTAAGGAAAAAAGAATATATGCGATATTTTCCTTCATATACATTTCCGCCCTTTACAAGCGTGTTTCTTATTCTCTCCTCCGAAACATACTTTTCTCGCGGCAGGATATATGGGTCTGCTTCCTTGAAAGCAATAGGTTCTTTGGTAAATTGCTTTGTCAAAAAGCCGACAAAATCAGGCAACCACCCTTCTCTGTATCGTGTTCGTGGGGGATATTTCTCAAGAAGTTTTTCGTTCTCTTTAATCTCATCATAAAGCGTCGCCGCTTTTATGGGGTCTTGCAGAATATCCTGAAAGGCTTCCACGTATTTGGGATAACTCATAAAACCGCTTACCGACAAATGCTCTTCGGGGATATTGGCAAAAGAACCTCCATGATAAAGGCTTGCCAATCTGTCAGCGACAAACTTTTCAAAGATCTCATCGGCTTGCTCCGCTTGATGCTGTGGGAGATACTGACCAAGCTCTATCAATTCACGTGTTCGCTTTTCAATCTCATCCCAAGTCAGAGTGATAGACTTCCAAGCTCCGTCAACCTTTGTACCCTCGGCGATTATCATTCCATCTTCATTCCATGAAGCCGCCATCTTTCTGCCGTCGATAATTAGACCGACATTGTCTGTCTCATACTCGTTTTTCAAAAAGCGAATGTTTTCCTCTTTATCACTTGCGCGTCGGTAATAACCGTAAATACGTTCCGGACTGTTCTTTGTACAACCGCCGACACGAAGAAAATCGTCAATGGTAGCCTGCGAGAACACAAGTGGCTTTTCAACCTCTGAAGGAGGCTCGTATGCACTCTCCGCGGCGTTTTCTTCCATATCGAGCAGAGACAACTGTTTATCTTCTTTCGGCTCGTCAAGGTAGTTCTTGTCCTTTACAAGAGCTTCAATGAGTTCTGCGACAAGTCCCCATGTGAACTTAACTTCTGTTTTGCGGTCAGTAAAACTGCCCTCATAAATCAGAAGCCCACTCGGTTCAACATGATAACCGATATGCTCTTTTGTACCGGGTCGAAAAAACTCACCCGTAAGACCCATTTCATAGGCGTTTCTTACATAGGTGCTTTTCTTCTGTTCATCTTTCTCGGAACGCAAAAAAGACACGATTTCTTCCTTGCTTTTACGCAGGTAGTCACCGTGTCTTAATGCGAGTATCATGGTATCCTCGTCCGGCATGGGAAGCTCGCCCGATACATCGGTATCAAGATATTGCGGGTCGACTCCCTTTCCGCCATAATAATACGGGTCTTCTTCATCGCTTATACGAAGATCAGGCTGTTCAGAACTTCTTCCTCCGCCGCGGCTTTCAAGCCGTTCATCGTCTGAACCCATTTCATCGGGTCGGTCGCTTTCATCTGCTCCGTCACCCCAAGGTTCTGTGCCATCCGGGATATAGTCATCGATATCTGTTCTTTCGCCGCTTCCTCCACTTCGTGCAGATGCTCGTTCAGCTTCGCTTGCGTGAGAAGCGTCGTGTACGTTCCCCTCCGATGCTTCTTTAGATATTCGAGCCGCATCATTGCGTATTTGCCGAGAGGATAATTGGTCTCTGTGGGCAGCTTCAGATCGGGAATCATCACTTCCCCTTGTGCTTTGTACCGGAACATTGCTTCCGTGCTCATTTTCTTGTCCTCCTTTACCGAGAGTATTATTTTTTTCGGGATTATTATATCGCACATTCTCCGTTTCTGCAAATGTGCGAATTTTGTCTTTCTCATATGCTCGTACCGTTCGTTCGATCTCTCGCAGACAAATCTCCGAAAGGTCGCCCGTAGCAGTGCCGAGTACATTGATGACTTCGGGTGTATTAAACTCTCGCAAAGCCGCAAGATCGTCCACATCCAGGCTTTCATCTGCTTTGTAGCCAAGACGGGTAAGCACAGCGTATGCCGTACTGTACTTGAGCAAGGGCAACAGGAGAACCCGCATATTGTCCTCGTCATAATCGTCAAGCAGACTTCCGTCAGCCGAAGTCATAATGTTATCGAGATAATCTGTCAGATTGTCCTCACAGATGTTTTCACACGCAGAGATAGCGGCGTCGCCAATAGTTGCCTTCATCGGGAGGTGTCCGAAGCTGTTTTCAAGTGCTTCGGCAATATCTCTGCGCATCTCACTTCGTGCCTCCCAAAGCCTAAAGGGCAATTCGTCTCTGTGGTGCGTATCACGAACATCGAACACATGAGTAAGAGCCGCCCTGCCACCTTTGTCACGGATCAGTGCAATGCCGTGAGCGCCCTTATTTACCCAACGCCCGAACTTCTCGTTCCACACCTCAAGCTCGGTACAGGCAACGGCTCCCGGTCTTTGCGCATGAATGAGCACCTGATCTGAAAACGGGTATTTGTACTGAAACGCCGCTGTTTTGAGGAAGTCCATCCAGGCGCGATTGCTTGATGTCAGCTCCTTTAGCGTTCTCTGATACAATTCCGTTATCATATCTATTTTTCTCAAATAGGATCACCTCTCCCTTCTGTCTTTTGTTCTTTCTTCAAGTCTTTTGTCGGGAAAATCCCAACCGTATACCTTTCCGATGTCCCGACCGAGCTTTTCGGTTACGGCATCAATATCGTCCATCGTGGCTGAACCATTATACAGTTTGCCGATAAGCTCATCTCGCTCGTCGAAGCTAACCCCGTCTTTCCACTTGCGGTAATACATATAGTTTGTGCCGTCGTGGTGTATCTGCGTGCTTCGGAACTCTCCGTCGCGATCAACGAACCACTCGCAGTAGTAACAATCGGGAGAGCCGTATAAGCAATCCGAGATATTTCCACCCTCGACATACTTATATCCCATGCGTCTGCCGTCCCAACGACCGATATCCCCGATAACAAGAATTTCATCACCAACCGTGACGTCAAGATTTGTTCTTTCGTCGCCGAGATATCCGTCGTTCATGTCTTCTGCAAGTGTTGCATACTCTTCATCCGAAAGGTCGGGATAATCTTCCATCAGGTCTTGCTTCCATGTTTCCATATCCATGTCGATATTCGACCAAATAACACGCTTTTCGGGGAAAGGCACAACATAAGAACCCGATGCCTGAAGCATCTCGGCAAACTGACAGATGTGATAGGTGGTATGGTCAAGGAGAAAGTGATACGGGTCCAGAAACCGGCATTTATGCTCGGTCACGCTTCCGTTTCTGCGACCGATAAGCACATGACCGCCATCGGGCAGTTTGAACTTCTCGCGGTATTCGGGTGTAATGAATCTAATCTCTTTCGGCTCATTCAGAGTGCTTTCGTCGTTGACAAGGATTGCTCCGTACTGATTAGTGACCTGATATCCCATCAGCGTTCACCTCCACTTCTCTGAGGAATTGGTTTTCCCTTATCATCGTAGGATTTCGGGTCTGCACCGGGGACATTCCAGCCGAACATACTACCCACTTTCATAGCTTCTGCTTGTGCAGGTGTAACGCCGATTTCACGGTTTATTTCCTTTACATCCTTATCCGATTTGAGCTTTCTGTACGGTGTGTAGCCGCTTGTGGCAAAGTCAATGCGAATTTCTTCTCCCGTAGTGGGAAGATAGCCATAACAATAAAGCGGAAGTCCTCTTTCTTCGGCAAGTGTCTTCATAAGCATTTGCTTATCATAGGCATAAACGTAAAAATTGTAATCACCTACGACATCGGGACAGCACCTCAAATACAGCATATACCCCTGTGTCGGAATACGGAAGCCCCACGTGGGTGAGTACCCAGTGTCCAAACGACATTCGGGATGTTCTCTGCAATAGGCTCTCATATCGCCGCGACCAAACAAGGGATTTCCTTTTTCACGGCACAGATTGATAACCCGGTCGAATATCTCTCGAAAAACTTCATCATTCTTCTCATGGTTTTCATGAGGAAACCAAGTTGTCCAAAACTCCTTACCGTCGTGACCGAAGTCGCCACGCAAATGACCGATACATCCGAGTTCCTTCGTTTCACCCGTGTCGGAATAGAAAAGTCTGTTTTCTTCCTTCAGCTTTATTTCTTCGGTATAAAGATTCATCTTTTCCTTTTTACCTCCTTCTCTTCGGGACAGTATCGCCCCTCTGCGTCATAGTTTTCAAGGCGGGATTCGGGTGTTTCCCACCCGTAGATCACGCCGTTTTCCATAGCGGCTCTCTGTGCCGGTGACACCTTGAGTGGCTTATTTGCTTCGCATACGCTTTGCTCGTTGACATCGACATTTCCGCCATACTGCGGAAATCTGAGGAAATCTCGCTCACCGAAAAATATAACGGACTGCTCACCCGTAAATCGGTAGATTCCGTGACACATTTCCGGTAAACCCCGCTTTCTTGCAAGATACCTTCTCAGGGTTTCCCGGTGATAAGCGTAGATAACAAAATGGCAACGCTCATTCCACGTGGTACAAGCGATATACCAGGTCATACACTCGCCGACAACACGGAAGCCGTAGCACTCTCTGTCAAAAGCGTAAGGAATGTGGTCATTCATTCTTCCCTCACAGTAAACCTCCATATCCACAAGGCTTCTTATAAGGAAATGCGCCTCGGCTTTTGCGAGAAAGTGCATGAGATTTACAAGCTCATACTGCTCATCGGTGGTGACAAGCTTCATATTGTCTGCCCGGATTGACACGCCATCGGAAGTAAAGATATATTTGCAATAACCTCTGTAGCCTTTGTCCTCATTGCTACACTCGCCGAACAACTCTTTTTCTTCCCATAAAACAAGGCTTTCAAGCTTCATCTGCTTCCACCGCCTTGCTGTCGATGAAAAATGTCAAAAGGTCGTTATCTCGGATAGCGTCCATCAGATCGCAAATGCTTCGCATTTCGCCCTTTGATACATTCATCTTGAGCACATCCTGAATGGTGATCGAGGTGATTGCCTTTTTATCTGTATAGCCGAGCTTAATCAGCTTGCGCAGAATATTGATGTGTCCGTTGTGGACTGCTGCCATTATCTCTCGCCTCCTTTTCGTGCTTTTTCTTCTTTCAGTTTTTCAAGAGTTGCCTTTGCAAAATCCGGGAGCTTATCATCAGGTACGATACCGAGAACTTCATATCTTTCGATTCTTGTCTCATTGCCTGTGTAAAGCTGATTGCAAAAGCAAGCATTGCCATAATGGTTCGCTCTTGCGCCGCTTCCTCCCGTAACATAGAAAAGCTGATACGGCAAGGATTTGTAACCGTCAAAAAGATAGCTCGGATTGATAGCAACGACCTTGCCTTCAATACATTCGTCTCTATCCGCAATGAGTTCCGAACCCTTAAAGGGGGGCAACTCATTTGCCCCCCTTGCCCGGTTTTCGGTTTCGATGATGATGGCTTCCGCTTTGATATCATCTGCAAAGAGCTTCATGATTTCTTCAAAAGAATCGGAAATAACCGCATCTTCATATCTCGTAAAAAGCTCATTTGGAATAGCGATACACTTCATATACGGCATTTCCATCTTTTCGGTCTCGTCTTTTGCGTATATAATACGCTTATTGCCGATATTGACCGACGCTTGAACCGTATAACCTTCGATTATCTCTTTTTCTTCTTTCGGCTCGTTGTCATATTCATCTTCGTAATCGTCGTACATAAGACCTCCTTGCCTTATCCCTGATACCAGTCATCATAAATGGTTCCGTCAATGGTAACGCTTGCGTTTCGTGTAGCAGTTACCATGCCTGCCGGAGTCCAGATATACGATGCGGAAACAGAAACAGAATATTG